>Ga0181395_1000227_pt1 | contig 23353 bp, 20 predicted proteins | sample 18SPOviralmetaG_FD_130124 | JGI IMG/M metagenome (GOLD analysis project Ga0181395, IMG submission 130124) | Marine viral communities from the oligotrophic San Pedro Time Series (SPOT) site, San Pedro Channel, CA, USA - 18 SPOT_SRF_2010-12-16 | ecosystem: Environmental > Aquatic > Marine > Strait...
GAACTTAGATACCTTTTCAAGCAAGGTCTAAATGCTTTTAACTTAGATGCACGTTTTAACATTTCATAGGACAACCTGAACCGAGTAGATTCATCATATCTTTCATTATTTATAGTGTCGAGCAGTGCATCTAGAAACTTTGCTCTAGTAGCAAGGGGAAGATAGTGCAGGTTCAGTCCCATAAAACCTCTAGGTGCTGGACCTACCATTACAATCAATGGGAACCTGTCATAGTAAGGCAGTGTTTCTTTGTGCTTAGGATCATAGAAATACATATACATCTTGCCAACAGCAGGACGACTGCGCAGTTCAATAGGGTCTTCTTTCATCAGTTTACTTCTACTGACATTCAAGTTCTTTGCCTTGTTCATAAACCATGCACGGGACTCTTTACTCCGTGGAGTAATCCCTTTACGAAAGGCTTCAAACTCTAGTTTTTGAAATAGTCCTGCCATTTAGAACTTCATCCCCATTTGCTTTAGTGTGTGTTCGGTCCATATCTGAAAGTGCCACCCTCTATCTAGGCAATACTCTTTAGCTGCTTTCCACTTACATTCATTCTTAACATATTCTAGTGATTCAGATATAAATCTTTTTGTTCTGCGTTTACTCTTTGGTGGTCGGGTCTGCTTATCTGGTTTAATCTCTACCAGAACAACACTACCGTCCTTCATATTTAGTTTCAAATCAACAAAATACCGATGATATTTGTTATCAACTGCACTAATATATGGTATGATAGTCTCTTCAGAAGACCATGATTTAATATTAGTTTGGTCTTCAACCCATTTGAACGCAAACTTTTCCCAATAAGAACGATAAATAACCTTTGTATGGTCTCCGTCGTATTTCTCAGGTTTCTTAATCTTGTATTTACCTTTGTAAGTTTTCATAACCACCATATAAATAAGTATAAACTATTCAAATATTTATAGGATTACTAATGGCTGGATACAGGTTTCCTCTAGAGCAAGACGAGAAATATAAGGCCCGAGTACTTTTTGTTGCAAAAAACGCTACTGGCATAAAAACTTGTTCTTTATATTTTCCAGAAGCAGTAAACTTTTCTGACGGATTAGTTTATGATAACGCTAACTTAGGTATTGCTGGTGAAACGACAAGAAGAATAATTGAGAAGGCTGGTAACATAGATGGAAATACTATTAATAATATCGTAAAAACTGCTACTAGTGCAACTAAAAACACGTTTGGGACTATGGATACTATGGGACAAAAAGCCCGAGACATACTTCCAGAGGCAATATCTTTGGGTGTGCAGGGATTTACTCCCGATGAGATCAGTTCTGCTGTTTCGGTTTCAACGGGAATCACAGCAAACCCACATAAACGTTCCATCTTCAGAGATGTTGCACTTAGAACATTTTCGTTTTCATTTTTGATGAGTCCTCAAAGTAAAAAAGAAAGTGATCAGATAGAAAAGATTGTTCAATTTTTTCGAGAAAATGCGTATCCAGAGAAATTAGAAGAAGTAGGTGGATTTGGATATAAATTTCCTACTAAATTCTTAATTCATTTTTTGTATGATACGGGCGAAATATCTCAGGCACCAAAAATTTTAGAATCTTACTTAACAAGTGTTAATACAGTGCTGAATCCAAGGTCTTCTTCATTTTTTGAAGATGGTAAGGTAAACGAAGTTCAACTAACTATGTCTTTCCAAGAAGAAAGAGCATTAGATAAAAAAGATATTGAGGACGGTTATTAATATGTCATATTTCACAAACTATCCTACAGTCAATTATAAGTTTGGTAATGAAACAATAAATACTTCTGTTCAAGACATTGGTGCTTACATTGATTTGATTGATAGAGTCAAGGATGACATTTCTTTTTATGAAGAATATAACCTGAGAGATGGTGACAGACCTGATCAAGTTTCTAATGACTTATATGGTTCTCCTGACTACTACTGGACGTTCTACCTACTAAATGATGAATTGAAGAGAAGAGGATGGCCTTTGCTTAGGTCACGTATTAGTGATAAAGCAAAAGAAGAGTATCCTAATACTACTCTTACAACTAGAGCAAATATTTCTGAACAGTTTCTAGTAGGCAGTAATATTACTGGACAAACATCCGGTGTTACAGGAAAGGTCTTAAGAAGAAGACCCGATCTAGGTCAGATTATTGTTGAGAAGACTCCTACTGACAGAGTATTTACAGGTGATGCTGATACTAATAGTGAGTTAGAAATTGAACTAACTTCAGGAGAAACATTTGTTAATACTAGTGAGTGGGTAGTAACTGTTAGTGGTAGTGTAACTCCTATAGAGAACTTTAGTATTGTTACTACAGAAAATGATACAAAAGCGACTATTAGCAATCTTTCTTTTGGTTTTACCTACGAAGTTACATCTAAAGTATTAACAAATTTGAATTTTATTAGTGGAGAATCTATTCTTACTACAGAGAATGAAGTAGACAAGGTTATTAAAACTGATAAATCTGTAGAAGAATATAATGCTAAACATCACTATGAAGATGCTAGTGGTCAATATATTGATATCAATCCTAATGCTCCATTTATTCAAAGAGTATCGTATGAGATTATTTGGGATGGGGCAGGAACAGCCGCCACTGATTTTACTATCGATAAGATAAAAATCTCTAACCTGTCATCTATCTTCACTGACTTCAGTTTAGATGAGGTGACAACACAGGCAGTGTTGGGCAACGTTATTCCCGGTGGTTCTGCACTTACTATTGGTGGTCTTCTACAAGTACAGTTCAACAATGATGATGAATATACTGTAGATGACTGGCAAACAAACTTCTTAGGAGGCGTTCTTGGATTTACAGAAGAATTCCAAAATGTTGTTGCACTTCAGTTAGGTGCTATTGTAAACTCTATCACAGCTTCTGGCGGCACAGCACCTACTAGTATTGTATACCACACCTTCACTCTGGTAGATAACCAACTCAACCTTTACGGCGCAGATACAACCACTCCACAGTATCTGGCATTTGAGTTTAGATCAAACGTGAATGTTGATATGACTACTGTTCTAAGTGGGGTATATGAACCTCTGGCATTTGATACTATTACAGCAAACGACTCTCTAATTGAAAATCAAAGAAACTTTGTAGTCTATAAGAACGTTGGGTTCGCAGGCAGTTCTATCAGCGAATCACCTTTCCTTGATACTAAAACAACAGGTGAAGATGGTATTCTGGCAAACAACTCTGCATTTGTATTTGTTCAAAATGAATTTGAAACATATATTTCTGAAAACTATGATGCTATTATTCCAGCATCTATTACACCAGTAACATTCTTAGAAAGATATGAAAAAGATAATGAAGAGGTGCGGCCTATCAAAGTTCTGAGACCTAATGTAGTTGCTCAGTTTGATAGACAGTTTAAAAGAATCTTGTCCGAAACATCTTCAGAGGAAGTTTCTGCTACTATTGGTAATGCTTTGGGTGATACAACATTCACTGCAACTGCTACTAATACTGCTGTTGCATCTGCTACTACCTCAGTTTCATCTGGGGGTAGTAGTTACTAATGAGTACCACAGGTCGTCATCATCCTCTATATGTTGCTCAAACTAGAGTCTTTGTAAGTTCTAGTAGATATGGCACTAGAGATATTTCTGCTATCACTATAGAAGTAAATATGTATGAGAATATTGGACTTCCTTATATTACAGGTCGTCTGATTATTATTGACTCTGCCAATGCATCTAATGCTGTTCACTTTCAGGGGCAGGAAAGAGTTACTATTATTGTACTAGACTCTGAAGCAAACCCTATTATGAACAAAGAATTCATCTGTGTTGGTATTGACTTCAGTCAAAAGGTCGGTGATGATAAATCTGGTTTTTCTGTAAAACTTATTGAAGAGCATGTATTGTTAAGTAACAGTACTCGCTTCAGCAAAGTGTATGAAGGTAAACCAGATGCTATTTGTAACCAGATTTGTTCTGAGCAATTGGGCGTCTCTGTAACACCCGAAGGTAGTCCAACACAGTCTGATATGCGAGTAGTATTTCCTTTTACTACATCACCACTAGAAGCAGCAAACTGGATGGCTGCTCGTTGCACTAATGCTAATGGTATTCCATTCTACTTTTATTCTACTATGGATGATAATAATCTACAACTCAAAGATATCTCTAACCTTCTAGGGCAAGGTGCCTTTAATGCCGATGACCCTTATATCTTTGGCACTACATCGAATATATCTCCCGGTTCAGAAGAAGACTGGGATATTCTTAGTAAAAAGATTACCAACTATACTATCAATAATAATGAAGACACTCTGTTGGCAATGGCAAGGAATGTGTTTGGTGGATACTATAATTTCATTGATACTTATGAATATGGTGGAGAAGAAATCAAATATCAACTCACTGATCCATTAGAAACATTGCCTAAACCTAATGGTTCTACAACATACAACTATGATCCAGCATTTACCACTGGTAGACCTTATCATGAAGGTCAAAATACATATACATCACAGGTAGTGACACGCAAACTCTTTGATGATAAATTCTCTTTCTTGGAAGAGGATACTGTTGATAAACATCTTAATAAATCAAAGTCTAGAGCAATCTATGCATTTATGGATCAACAACCTATTAACGTTACTGTTCCGGGTATTTCATTCGGTTTTGATAAACTTGGCCAGCAAATGGATGTTTATATTCAAAAAGATATTCCACCAGAAGAGAAGTCTAATATAGAAAGTGTAAGAGATAAGAAAAGATCAGGTACTTACCTTGTTCAAAAAGTCATGTATACTATCTTTAATAACAGACTGACTGCAACTGTTACCGCAACCAAAACCAGCACTGATCCAATCTTGGGTGCTGAACAACTGAATCAGAACTAGAGATATGGAACTATACAAGGTCATACAGAAAGAGTTTTATGGTGATGATACCCGATGGTTTTTGGGTATTGTTGAAGATAATAAAAATGATCCTGAAAAACTTGGTAGAGTTAGGGTCAGGGTATATGGTGCGCACAACGCTTATAGAGATGAAGTTCCAACTGAGTTGTTGCCATGGGCGACAGTAATGGTTCCTGCGACCTATGGAGGAGTATCTGGTGTAGGTAGAAGTCCTACAGGCATTGAACAAGGATCATGGGTCTTTGGTATCTTCTTGGATGGTAAACATTCACAGAACCCTCTGGTTATTGGAACGATGGGTAAGATTGAACAAGAACCCGGCGAAGATATTAGTCCTGAAGCAAAGATTAGACCATCTTCTATTGAGTCTGTTATTGGAAAATCTATAGCATATAATATCGGTGGAACAGTCTATGCTAATACGTCACAGGGGCAAATTGTATTTGAAGCTGCTACCAAAGAAGGGTTCTCTCTAATCTCAGCAGCTGCGCTTGCTGCGGCAAGTTATACACCATAAGGAGTTATCATGGCAAAAGTAAATCCTAATTTGGGTAAAAACGCAAAAACAGCGTATAGTGATATCAAACCTGATCCAGTAAAGATTCAGGGTGCAAGAACAGAAGATGACTTTGCGTTCGGAATATTCAAGTTTCGAGGTAATAATCTTTTGAGGTATACAAAGTTTTGTTTTAATAATAACTTGGATATAAATGACGTTGAATCTCAAACTAAATTTTTGTTTATCTTATTGAGGGAAGAAACTTCTATGAGAGGTAGTGAATTGAAAGGGACTGAAACAGTAGAACAAGCTGCACAAATCATTCATGAATATATTTTGAAAGATACCTCTGGATTGCAAAACACTATAGATACTGCATATGATCTTTTAGATAGGAATAGTGTGTAATGTCTACATCTACATATAATCAAGAGGTTGCACTTAAACAGACTGGTAGTATACAGGCAATAGATAATGCAGTAACAGATGATAGACTAAATTCAATAAAAGAACTACTGGACAATCAAATAAACTCAGACGAACAGTTTGAATATGATAATGAGTTTGATGTACAGTCTGAACCCAACTATGGTCCTCCGGGAACAGGTGCAAAAGTTATTGGTAATGAAAAGGTAGAGCATAAAAATCAACCTCTTAGTTCATTTGATGGTGGTGCTAACCAACCGTTGAGAGCAATTCCACCCGGTGCTGCTAGAGCAGAAGTAGGCACTTACGAGGATGCTAGTTCTGTATCTAAGAATAGTAAGATCACAGAAGAGGATGAAACAAGAGTAGGTGGTTCTACAGGTTCATATGCTTCTGAACTTTCTTCGATGCTCGGTGGGGTAACAATATTATATGTTAAAGGTGCAAAGGTTAAATATAGTAATACCACTGCTGGAGGAGAAGCAGGAACAGGTTCCTGTAAATCTTTTGGAGATGATTTAAATAAGATTTCTGAAGAACAGTTTGAGAAAGATATGTTTATTCCTACAGTAGCTTCTAGACCTGATACTTTTGGTGATTTGACAAATGTAGTACGAACAAAAACAGGTAAAGTTGTCAGAACCGCTAGTGGCGCTCCAGTAAGAACAAAAGGTTAAGGATATAATGGCAGATACAATAAACTTTTCTGATGCTTTCAATGCAAATGTAAAAGTTCTACAATCAGACTTTTTAGGTAATGATGTTTATCCAGTCTTTGATGTTGATAAGGTTGAAGTTGGAGACATCATTGAAACAGCTGAAGAACTGGATGCATACTTGCGTTCTGCAAGAAGACAGATTACTGAAGTTGTTGTATATCATACGTCTAGCGACTATAGACAGAACTTTACACGAGATGAACTTCTGACATGGTATTCTTCACAATATAATCAAGATGATATTCATTTCCATTTCTTGATTCTGAGAGATGGTCGTATTCAGATTAATAAACTCATTAACTCTACACCTGAACATACATCATCATCTAACCATCTTCCCTATAGTATTAGTGTTGCTTTTGTAGGTGGATTGAATGACGGCATTCAAGATATCAACTCTTGTTCTACTGTACAATGGAACACTTTTCATAAATTCATGAAATGTTTCTATGTAATGTTACCGGGCGGGCAAGCATTTGGACATTCTGATATTAATGAAAATGCAACTGACCCCGGATTTGATGTTGTTAAATATGTAGAGAACTCTTTTGGTAAAAGAAACACTTTGAGAAATGCAGATGCTATAACTCAAGGTTCTTTAACTGTTAGGGAACTTATTGATGCAAGCAGAGCAAGAGGGTTTAAGTAAATGTCTGATTTAGGATTTAAAGACCCGGATAAGGCGTTTCCACGTTCAGACTATGTTGGTGAAGCAACAACTAACAAGGCTGCACGGGAAGAATGGGAACCTAAAATTGTCATGCCAGATGGTGTTGCTGGCACAGACCTAGTTAAAACAGACTGGCAACCCAAATACCCCTATAATAAAGTAGAAGAAACTTCTTCTGGCCATAGAGTTGAGCATGATGATACTCAAGGTGGAGAACGTCTGTCCTATGTCCATAAAGACGGCACAGGTATTGAAATGTACCCCGGTGGACAAACTGATGACACAACAACTCTATTGGTAAACTCTACTTCAAGAATGGTACAGTTAGTTGGTGATGATTTTGTAATGATTGTTAATGGTAATGGAGACGTTACCTATAAAGGAAACCTCAACTTAAATGTAGAGGGTGACTTTAATATTACCTGTGATAACTATACTGTTACTACCAAAGGCAAACAAGTTGAAGAAATTGCTCAAGATAAAGTTGAAAACTTTGTAGGTGATAGAATTATTACTACAGAAGGTAATAAGTCAGAGATTGTCTTTGGTAACTATACTCTTGGTGCTTTGAATAACACCTATATCTTTGCTAAGAACTATTTAAGAATGTCTGCTGAAAAAGATATTGACATTTACTCTGGTAGGCATATGACACTTACAGCAAAAGAGAACATGACAAGTTCTGCTTTGGCAAATAGACTTATTGGTATAACTACATCTGTTCTTGGTTCTAGTGGCACTATTGGTGGTGATAACATGGTAATGTATGCTAAATCGACACACTCAGAAACCGTAGACGCTACTACCATTAGAAGTTCTTTTGTTGGCGATCTTAAGGGTGATGTAGAGGGTAATTTACAAGGTAATGCAGATACTGCAACTGAAGCAGCGAGAGCAGGCACTGCTGCCGATCTCGGCGCTGGAGGTAATGGTGGCACAGCAGCAAGTCCTACTGTTAATGAGACTGATGCAGTAGAAACTGCTAAACCTACAGAAGCAATACTGACTGAAGGTCAATCTAATACTAATAATATTGGCATTCGTATCCCCCTTATTGATGAGACCTTAATTAAAAATAGTATTTCAGGTGGACCAAAAACATCTGGACCTTCTAAAACTCCTACTGCTAAAAACACACCAGATACGTTTAGTGACGGTAAGGTAGAGGAATAATTATGATAAAACTAAATGTAAATACAGTTACAACCAGACAAATTAGATCATTTCTCAGAGACCCTAATAATAGAGAAGATGGCACTCTGATTGGGACTGCTCTTGCCAAGAATCTTATTGGTGGAGATTATTTTGTCCCTATAGCAAAAAAACTAAGAACATATTTTGGTGGTAGATCAAAAGTAAAGTATTCTAAGAACTCACTAATCAATTCTTCTGCGGTTAGACGGTATAAAGAAAACATTGGACTATCTCACATTGTGCCTAGCCCAATTTATGACCCAATGAAACTTGATAAGATTAATGGTGGCACTAAACTTGGTGGTGGAATTCCGTTGTCTTTGTTTGTATCCTCTCCCGGAACTAGAGCAACTGTTAATCACTTGAATATTAGTGAACGTAAAACTATTGCCAAACAATTCTATTGCCATGTTCCATTGATTGAAGGATTTAGAAATAATAAATCATTTAGACAAAATAGTTTGATTGTAACTGAAGGTCTGGTTAAGAAACAAAGTGACGAGACTTTAGTATCTGGTGATATTAGAGACCTACAGACACAAGGTAGAGCTGTTGTTTATGAAGTATTGAATAACAAAGGTCAAAATGACCCCTATGCTACATTTGAACTGGCTAACTATTGGAAAGACAATAATCTTTTTCAAGGGTTAATTCTACACTATGATACACTAGAACCTTCAATTACAGCAAATGTTCAAGATGAAAAAGTGTATCATGCTGAGATTATTGTTGTAATGCCTACAGTTAATGATTATTATGAAGGAAAATTTCAAAGAATAGTTCGAACTGATATTAACTTTAGGACAGCAATCAATGGTGGACTTGGTTATTTTCAGTATAAATAAAACATAGAATAATAAGAAAAATGGTATGAGATGGCAGTAACAAAAGCACTTTCGATAGAAGATGGCAACTTACAGACACCATCTATTGTAACGACTAGAAATCGTAAGTACAGTGATTTGGATTTAACTTTCGCTGCTAGGACTACTGGTGACATTTTTAAGAAGACTGATGCCGCTGCTGTTAAACAATCTGTAAAGACTATCTTACAGACTAACTTTGGTGAAAAACCTTTTCAACCTAACTTTGGCGCAGACCTTCGTTCTAGATTATTTGAAAACTTTACTGATGAAGAAAATGCGTTTCTGATCGAAGATGCTATCACCGATGCGTTAGCACTATACGAACCAAGAGCGCAGATAGTTTCTGTTGATGTTAGAGACAACCCTGATAGAAACTATCTTGGTGTGAGAGTTGAATTTAAAATTGTAAATACAGAAGAAGTTGTAGTATTAGATACTTCAATATCAAGGATTAGATAAGAATGGCGACCACAATCAATTCATCAGACCTTAACTTTGATGATATCAAAACATCTCTAAAGACCTACTTTGCATCTAAGTCAGAGTTTGCTGACTATGATTTTGAAGGTTCTGGTCTGTCTAACATCCTTGATGTATTGGCTTATAACACGCACCTAAATGGTCTAATTGCAAACTTTGCATTGAATGAAGCATTTCTCCCTACTGCACAACTCAGAACATCTTTGGTAAATCATTCTCTTGCATTTGGTTATATTCCAAGATCGAAGACTGCTGCACAAGCACAACTGACTGTTACGGTAGACTTAGGGTCCGCTTCAAATAAACCCACTTCTATTACAATGCCCATAGGGACACAGTTCACTACAGCTGTTGATGGTATTACTTACACATTTAGAACTTTGGTTGAGTATACAGCATATCCAAACCCATTGCAACCAAATCTTTATACTTTTGTAGATGCTCTAGGCGACCCCTACATTAGAGTATATGAAGGTGAATTGACCGTAAAAACATTTATCGCTGAAATTACAGGTGATAGACAAGTATATGTTGTTCCTGATGAAAACCTAGATTTGTCTACAGTTGGTGTTCAGGTTTATGATAATATCAACTCTGATAACTTTACTTCATATTTTAGTGCTAACGCTACTTCTGGTGGAAATGCTACTACAAGTGTTACAGCAGACACTGCTCTTTATCTTCCTCTAGAGACCTATAATGGGTATTGGGAGTTTAACTTTGGTGTTGAAGGTGTCACAGGTAAGAACCCTACTAACGGTGAAGTTATTCGCATTACCTATTTGAAAACCAATGGTCTTGATGCAAATGGAGCATCTGTCTTTACTCCATCATCCACACTTGCTGTATCTGGATTTGGTAATAGAACACTAAACACTGTAATCAGAAAAAACACAAAATCTGCTTTTGGTTCCGATAAAGAATCTCCAGAATCTATTCGCATTAACGCACCACTTTCCTATTTGGCGCAGAACAGACTTGTATCGGCTGGTGACTATAGAGGTGTTATTGCTAACGGTGTTCCGGGCATTAAATCTATCAATGCATGGGGCGGTGAAGATAATGTTCCTGCCAAGTATGGTAAGACTATCATTTCTATTGTATATGAAAGTGATGTTAGTGCAGTCCAGAAGGTTGCTCTACAGACGTTAATCAAAAGCAACCTAACTGATCCACTATCTGTTATTGGTGTAGAAGCAGAATTTGTTGATCCAACTTTCATGTATATGGATGTTACGACAACTTTTAAATATAACGCATCATTAACTAATCTCACTAAAGAAGCATTACAAAATAAACTTAATGGAGTTGTATCTACTTACTTTGCTTCTAACAGTGGTAAGTTCAACGATACTATCAGAAAGTCTAAACTAGCATCAAATATCGATGCTGCTGACCCTTCTGTTTTGGGGTCGGATATTGATATTAAAATGTCTGGTAGATTTACACCATTGACAAATCCAGATACAGGTAACTTTGTCAGAACTGACTATGTAATCAATTTCTTGAACGCTATTCAATCTCCATTGATGAATACTGCAAGTATTACTAGTGATAGATTTATATTCAACGGAATTTCTTGTAGTATTAGAAATGCTCCATTACATTCTACAATTCTCCAGGCTATTGACAGAGAAGGTAATGTAGTTATCTCTAACGTTGGTAGTTATGAACCATCAACAGGTAAAGTAAATTTGGTCGGGTTTTTACCAGACTCTATTGTTTCTGGTAATACTTATTTGACTATTACTGCGACTCCTGCTGATGATAGTTCGTTTAAACCACTTAGAAATACTCTGATTACATTGGGAACAAACACTTCTACTGGCATTCAAGACAATAATGAAGCGACTTCTGTAGTTGGTGTAACGAGTTAAACATGGCTGATACAAGAACTCTTTCGGACTATAATCGTTTAAATGTGAACTTGAATGAATCACAAGTTGATACTGTTGTCCCGGAGCACTTTAAAGAACAGTATCCTGATTTAATTACATTTCTGAAAAAATACTATGAGTTTATGGATGATGAAGGTGGTATCGCCCATGATCTGAAAAATATGTTCAATGCTAGAGACGCTGAATCTACATCAGATGATTTGTTAAATAAATTGTTTGAAGAAAGATCGCCCGGATTTTCTTCCGATAAATTCCCTTCACCTAAATATGCCTATAAGCAACTTCCGGTATTTTATAAAACTAAAGGCACTAATGTATCTATTGACGGATATTTTAGATATTTCTTCCAACAAGATGTTGAAAAAGTCTTGCCTAGAAATCAGACTTTTATCGTAGGTGAAAGTAGAATTGGTGCTGAATCTTTAAAATATATTCAAGATTCTTACTTTTATCAAATTTATTCTATTCAGCTGAAGAGTAGTATTCCATCAACACAATGGTTTGATTACTATAAAAGTTATCTACATCCAGCAGGATATGCTCTATTTGCGCAGACTACGTTTGAGCCTGTAGTATCTTTGGGTGCTACAGCACTTACAGAAATTATTACCGACTCTGATTTACTTGCTAGTTCTGCTGCTATTATTTCTTCTGATGATCAAGTGACTGAATTTGGTCTAACATCGATTACTACTATTGACAGTGATGCTCTAAGAAGATTTAATGTTAGTTCTGGATTTGGCATTTACCAGACTGCTGCTGAAGATTCTGATGTTCTTAATAGAACAGAATATAGTGGTCAATATATCTCTATTGCAGATATCCTTGACCCTGATTCCAGAAGGTTTAGTGATAGTGACAACACAGATGACATCGAATACAATATGTCCGACTCTTCTGATATTACATTGGATGAAGATAGTGGAACACTTGATACAATTGGTTCTATTCCGGGCATTAGGTTCTCTAGTGGAACTGAAACTATGGATGAAGCTATCTTCCCATTCTATAATGATTCTGGTTTAGATTCAGCAATTGGTCCATATGTTTGATATAAATAAATTCAATAGGTTTTACAGGAATTAAAAATGGCACTAACAATTTTAAGTACTGGTAATGTTCTCGATAGAGGTACTGTCGCCAACGATAATACAGGCGACACGCTGAGAACTGCTGCACAAAAAATTAATACGAACTTTGAAACTCTTGATAGTGCTGTGACCAATCAGACATGGGCAAATGCTAGTGTTACAAACTCTATTTTGCGTTATGATGGAACTAAGTTTGTCGCTACAGATGGTTTGTTAGTCGATACTAATGGTAATATTACTATTTCTGGCACACTGTCTTCTGATAGTGCTACTATCACTGGTGACATTGCTGTCTCTGGTCTTGTAGATGGTAGAGATATTGCAGCAGATGGTGTTACATTAGATTCTGCAACTGCTTCAAATACTCCGCATGCTATTGTGGCAAGAGACGGCTCTGGTGACTTCTCTGCTGGAACTATTACTGCCATTCTGTCAGGTACTGCCACCAATGCTACTAATGTTGCTATTAATAATGATACATCAACCGACTCTACTCACTATGTCCATTTTGGAGATGCGACTTCTGGTAATGATGGAGTAAAGGTATCTGACACTAAACTAACTTTTAATCCTTCCACTGGAGTTTTACAGGTTGGTGGTCATACTGTTGCGACTACTAATACCGCTCTGATGGATACTGAACTTACTAATATTGCAGCAATCAAGGGTATCAACCAAGCATTGACTACCATCAGTGATGTTGAGTTCAATACTGTAACCGACAATCAAGCAAACGTAAGAGAACTTGCTGTTACGGCAATCACCGGCACACCTTCAACAATTTCATCTGGGTCTTCAGGTAAATATTTTAGTCTGCGGACAGGTGCAAGTGTTGTAAATATCAATGCAGCGGATTTCTCGGCTGGTGATATTGTTACAATAGCTGATACTACTGGTTCTCAAAAAACTATTACCTTTGGCACTTGGTCTAGTGGAGTACGAGTTGCAGGTGTCGACTCTGATTATAGTGGAGTCAGTGTTACGTTGGCAGAATATGGAGTATGCACAATTATTGCCGACACTAGCGACCGTGCAATTGTAACAGGAAACGTTAGTTAATGTGTGATAAATATATTCAACAGATTTTTTTAAGCAGGTAATATGACAAAGCAAACTTTAGATATCGGCACAAATGCTAATGACGGAACTGGTGATACTCTACGTTCTGGCGGCCAAAAGATCAACGATAACTTCTCTGAGTTATACCTAACTCTTGGTGGAAATAGTATTGCTAGTAATGGTATCAATGCTTCCTATGCTACTCAAATAATGACCGGAAATGGCACTGTAAATGATTCTGATACTTTGATTTTGTTTAATAGCACTGGCACAATTGCTGCAACTCTTAGTGATGGTACATCAACTGGACAATATAAAATCTTTTTGAATAAGAACTCTGGTGTAGCAACAGTCACTCCAACAAACTTTGCAAATGGCACAAACTTCAAACTAAGTCGATATGGTTCTTCTCAGGCAATCTGGGAAGGTTCTAACTGGTATCTGATCGGGCATAAAGACTCCGCAGACACCGACGTAGTAATTACATAAGAAGAGATAAAAAATGGTAGCAATAGTAACTACAGATACTAAGCAACTCTTAGTAGAAAAACTAATAGATGATCTCCAAGCAGATTCTAATAACTACTACTTGGGTATTGGTAAGACTGATGTATGGAATGTAACAGACACTGCACCGAGTACTATTGTTGATGCGGAAACAACCAAGAGAGATTTCAGAAACAATCTTCAGTCAGTACAGAAAATCTCTTCGGTAAGTTTTGTTGCTAAGAGATACAACTGGTCTTCCGGCACAATCTATCAGCCTTATAGAGACACACAGAATTCTACTGATAATGGTCAGTATTATGTAATCACTCAGTCCAACCGTGTTTATATTTGTTTGAGGCAGGGTAGAGATGTTTCTGGTAACGTTAATACATCTACAGTTGATCCAGACACTACAGGAACTACCACTTCTCCTGTAGTGACCTCTGATGGTTATGTATGGAAATTCTTGTTTACTGGGTCTGCTACACGACTTAACTCTTTTGCTACATCAAACTTTATCCCTGTTGAGAAAATCACTACATCAGCTGGTCTGAGTAATATTCAGCAGTCCCAAAAAGATGTTCAAGATGCTGCTTCTTCTGGTCAGATTGTTGGGTATTTGGTAAACTCTGGTGGCACTGGGTTTACTTCTGCTCCTACTATTACGGTAAGTGGTAATGGTAGTAATGCAAGAGCAGTTGCTACAGTAGCAAGTGGTGCTATTGTTGCAGTAAATGTTGATGACTCTGCTGGTGGTTTTCCATTTGGCGTTGGATATGATAATGCTACTGTAACTGTTGGTGGTAGTGGTTCTGGGGCAGTTGTAAAACCTATTATTTCTTCTAATGGTATCGGTGCCGATCCTAGAGATGATTTAAAGTCTTCATCTATTATGTTTAATTCTAAAATTGTAGGTGAGGCAGGTTCCGGTGATTTCTTAGTAGGAACTGGATCAGACTTCAGGCAGGTTGGTATTCTGAAAAACCCTAAAATTCCCACTAGTCGGTCAGCAGCAGATTCTGATTTTACCGCAACTACTGGAAGTGCTTTGAAAATTTTGACACTAAATAGTGGGACAGGTCTCACTGGTCTGGATGTAGATGACATCATGTCTCAAGATCAGTCCAGTGTGATAGCAAAAGCATACGTTAATAAGATTACGGGAACTGATGCAGATGCTACAGTTCTTTATCATCAAAATGATAATACTGGATTCGTGCCTTTCTTAGATGGCGGTAATGCTATTAAAGATTCAGCAGAAGATACTACAGTATTTGGCACGTTTGTTTCAGATTCTGATGGTGAAGTTGATCCATACTCCGGTGGTTTGCTTTATGTAGAAAATAGAGCAGCTGTAGAAAGAACCGCAGCAGGCACAGAAGACATTAAAATTACTATTCAGTTCTAATAAAGGTTAGATAGAAGATGGCAATAACAAAAAATGAAAACACTTTTTCGACCACATATAAGGACGATTTTAGTGAAACTGATAATTATCAACGAATTCTATTTAACTCTGGCAACGCTCTTCAGGCAAGAGAACTTACTCAAATGCAGACCATCATCCAAAAGCAGATGGAACGCTTTGGTAAGAACATCTTCAAAGATGGTTCGGTAGTTGTTCCCGGTGGTCTTAATGTAGATACAGATATTGAGTTTGTTAAACTTGTATCTTCTCCTGCACCTGTAATGTATGCTGGAGATATCTTAACTGAATCTGGGACTAACATTAGGGCAAGAGTAGTTGATTTTGTTGCTGCTGATGGTGGCGACCCTCCAACAGTATTTGTAGATTATATCGATGCTGGAACATTCTCAACTGGAGCAGCTGCTCCTAGATTTTCTAGTGATGGAACTTTAACGAATGGTAATGAAAGTGGTCTTGGTGGTACTGATGGTAGAGTAGTAACTGGTTCTGGTGTAGTAGGTAAAGGTTGTCGTGCATCTGTTGGTAATGGTGCATATTTCATTCGTGGTTTGTTTGTTCAAACACAGCCACAAACTATCATCGTCTCCAAGTATTCTAATACCCCTACGACAAATGTCGGTTTCATTATAACTGAAGATATTGTTACTGTAGAAGACACTACTGCTCTGTATGATAATCAGAATGTTCTTCCTAACGAAACTGCACCGGGTGCTGATAGATATAGAATTACTTTGACACTTGCTACTGATGATTCTGCTAGTGTAGATTCTGATACAAACTTTATTGTTACTAATAACCTTATTGCTGGTGTTATTCAACAACCTATTGATGAAAACACTTACAGCATTATTGGTGATGAGTTAGCTCTTCGCACTAAAGAAGAGTCTGGCGACTACACAGTTAATGACCCTATAGTGTTCTTTACAGAAAAAGATTCTGATGAACTTACATTGGACGTTGACCCTATTACTGCATATGTAGATGGGTATAGAGTTGCTAAACCTCAGAAGACATTTATTGATGTAAACCGTTCTCAAACGACTAGTGGCGTCTTAGATGATGAGAATATTTCAGCAACATACGGTCACTATGTTGTAGCTGATACGATTAAGGGTCTTCCAAGTGTCAATGATTTTGAGCAATGGAATCTTTACAGTGACTCTGGGGAAGCTGTTCATGACTCTAAGATTTTAGGAACAACTAGAATTAGAAGTGTTGTTGAAGATGGTGCTAACTATAGATACCATATTTTTGATATTAACATGACTGGTTCAAACAATTTTAGAGACACGGTTAGTATTGCAGCAGATTCAGATAACTATGCCAATCTAGTATTAGAAAACAGTAATGCTGTTATCAAAGAAGCAAATAACAATAACGTATTCTTTGATCTGCCTCGTATCAGACCTAAGAAAGATAACGGTGTTGATGTAGGTAGTCTAACTGTTCAAAGAAGATTTTTGAAAACATCTAGTGCTAGTGGTAACCTACAAATAATCAGAACAAGTAATGAGTTGGTAGACCCTGAGATTGGTGTTGATTTAACATCTTGGATTATTGCAAAAGTAAGTGATGGTATTGTTGCAGATATTACTCCAACTACTTCTGATGGCACCGTTGTGACATATACTGGATTGGATAATAATACTCAATATGAGATTTTGGGATTTGTTGCTAGAGGTTCTGCATCTGCTGAAAGATCAAAGACACTTCAGACAGGCGCAAGTGATACCTTCGCTGCTGGTGCAATCGAAAGTGATGGTTCCGGTCTTCGGTTCTTTACACTGACAAAACAAGATATCTTTAGTTTTGACTCTATTGGTGATGGTTCTGGTAATAGTATTCTGAGTAGTTTTACTACTGATAATGGACAGAGAGATAACTTTTATGACTTCGGTAGAGTTATTCTGAATAGTGGTTTGTCTATACCTACGTCTACTACTGTCCATTATAAGTATTTCTCTCATGGTACTACAGGTGACTTCTTCTCTGTAAACTCCTATTCTGGTGAAGTTGAGTATGAAGATATCCCAAAGTATCGTCAGAACAATGGCACAGAGGTAGAACTAAGAAATGTTCTGGACTTCAGAAGTGCCAAGCATACTGATGGAACTTTTAGTGGTGGTAATGCCTTTGTCCATGCTCTTCCTGCTAACACTGATGTAATTACAGCAGATGTTAACTACTATCAGTCTAGAAAAGATGTTTTGGTTGCTAATACAGAAGGTGAAATTGTTTATATTGAAGGTAAACCTGCTGAGTCTCCACTTAAACCAGTTGTTCCTGACAATGCACTAGAGCTTGTAAACTTTACTCTGAACCCCTACACTGATGATGCTAATGATCTTTCTATTAATTATGTTGATAACCGCAGATACACAATGCGGGATATTGGTAACATTGTAAAGAGAATTGACAATATTGAAGAAGCAGTTACGCTCAGTCTCTTGGAACTTGAGACTTCTACTTTGGAAGTTCTGGATGCAAACGGCAATAATCGTTTCAAAAACGGTTTCTTTGCAGACAACTTCAAAGACTTTAAGTTCTCTGATATTACAGGTGATGGTTACCTTGCGTCTATTGACCTTGATGAGAATACTATCAACCCATTCATCACTCAAGATAATGTAAGAATGGATTTTAAACCCGGAACTACTAGTTTCAACGGAACTTCTAGTAATGTAGTGCAACGTGGTGATGCTCTGATGCTTTCCTATAGTGAGACAGCAGAGATTAATCAAAACCTTGCTACAGGGATTGAGAACGTAAATCCCTATGACGTAATTATCTATGAGGGTATGCTAGACCTTTCTCCTAGCGTAGATCAGTGGATTACTGTTGAGAGAAGACGTAGACGTATTCAGTTGCAAGAAGGTCAGAATGCAGATACTATTCGCAACCGTATTAGAAATAGTTTCATCAGACCTACGCAGTCTGAACTTACTCCACTTGAGGGTACAGGATTTGAAGGTCTTGATCTGCGTCCCGGTTTCAATGTAGGTTCTACAACTGTAACTACCCGACTAAGGACTACTCAGAGAAGGTTGTCTGAACTGGCTGCTGGAAGGTTTGTGACAGGTGTAAATCTAATCCCGTTCATCCGTTCCAGAAAAGTATTCTTCAGAGCACAAGGACTTGCTCCTAATAGAGAACACTTCCTATACTTTGATAGAACCCCTATTCCAAACTTTGTCAGAGAAGAAGCAGCAGGATTTAAGTTCTTTGCTGACTCAAGTGGTATTGATGTTCTAACTAGTGGTAGGGATCAAAACCAAACGTCTCACCCTGATGGAAGTTCTCAGCTGACTTCTGATGCGAATGGTACTATTATTGGTTCCTTCTTTATTCCTAATAATAGTTCTTTGAAGTTTGAAACTGGTTCTAGAGATGTTTCTCTGCTTGATACTGAAGTGTCTAGTAAAGCAGACTTTAGTACAGCATCCTTAGCTAGTCTTTCTGGCGCATCTGCTGAATATAGAGCAGCTGGATTGAATGCTGAACTCTTAGGTCTCCAGTTCCAACAACCAAGACCACCTCGAACTGGAAGAAGAGACCCTATTGCTCAGTCATTCCAATTCCAGAATGATAATGGTGGATTTATCACTAGTGTAGAAGTTTACTTTGCGACTACACCTAACTCTGTTGATACTGTTGGCACTAATGACCCTAATGACAATACACCAATCACTTTGGAATTGCGACCACTGCGTAGCGGTGTCCCTTCTCAGGATGAAATCCTACCGGGTAGTCAGGTTACACTGAATCCAATTGATGTTAATGTTACACCATTTACTGATACAGTAACTATATCACAAATTAGAAGTAACTCAACCACCTTTACATTTGATACGCCTATTTACCTTGAAGGCAATACTTCCTATGCGTTAGTATTACTAGCAAACACACAAGCATATAATGTCTATGTTGCTGACCTAACCGAGTTTGTGGTAAATGACACCAATAGAAGAGTTACTTCGCAGCCTACACTGGGATCATTCTTTTCGTCACAGAACACTGTGACTTGGACACCTAACCAGTTTAGGGATATGATGTTTAAGGTTAACAGAGCTGACTTTGCTTCTAGTGGCACTGCTATCTTTGAAAACTTTGCCATTGATGATGCTAGACTTCCTGTTGATCCTATTTCCACAACGTCTGGTGATAGTGATGTGCGTATTTTTGCAATGAACTCTGGTTTTGTTGTCAATGATATAGTTCAAATTACTGGTGTAGATTCTTCTACTAGATATGGTGGTATCTTGGGAACGTCCCTGCTGGGAGAAAGAACAATCACAAAAGTAGATGGTGAAAGTTTCCAGTTCAAAGCAGACTCTGCTGCAACTCAAACCATTATTACTGGTGGTAGCAGTATCAACTCAGAAGTAAATATTCTAATGGATGAGATGGTCCCCAATATGAGACTGACTTTACCATACAACGGAACAACTGTTGGGACCACAGCAAATCTCACTACAGGTGCTTCTCTGGTTACTGCTAATAACGTATCTAATACTGCTTACGGCACTTTAGATGCTGCTGGTGAAGAAATTGATATCGAACCATTTAGATTGATTAGATTTAACTCTCCAAGAGTTGTTGCTAACAGTAGAATTGAAGAAGATGAGTTTACTAGTTCTAATACAGGTAGAAAATCTATCAAGTATACTTCGTCTCTAGCAACTGGTGATACCTATGTATCACCTGTCATTGACCTTGCTTCATTGTCTGTATCAACGGTAAGTAATATTATCGATAATCAAGACTCTGCTCTCGGTGCTGATAATATTACGACGAACAACCCTATTGAATACATTGCAGAAACCAATAGTGGTTCTGGTTCCGCTATGTCTAAGCATGTTACTATTCCAATCAATATTATTGAACCTGCTGTTGGTCTAAAAGTTCTGTTGTCTGCCAATAGACCTTCTGGTTCTTTCGTTGATCTATACTACAGAACACTTCCAATTGGTTCTGATGATGATATCAATACAGTCAACTATGTTCAGGCAAGCTTGGATACTAGTATCGGTACTGATGATAACAGAGATATCTTTAGAGAGTATGCTTACACTATTGGTGGTCTGGGTGGTACATTAACACCGTTCACTACCTTCCAATTAAAGATTGTATTTAGGTCAACTAACACCTCTAGGGTGCCTCGCATTAAAGACCTGAGAGCAATTGCTCTGGGAACATAATGAATGAATGATGATTATGTAAAAGTTGAGGGTAACTCCAATCTTATTAAAGATAAATCTACAGGAGTTATCCTCAACATTGATAAAAATGGTCTAGAAGCTGCTAAACGCAGAAAGCAATTAATGAAAGAACAGCAAGAAGAAAGAGAGACTGTTCTTGAATTGAAATCAGAACTCTCTGAATTGAAAAAACTGATTGGTGAACTACTAGAACAAAAATCAATATAAATAAGACTAACCACTCAACTGTTCATAAGAAGAGAATCATGCCAGAATATGCCGATTTAGAATTACATCAAGGAGATGATATATTATTTCGTCTAGAGTTGCTTGACAGTGATAGGTCTTTATGGAATGTATCTTCAGGATATACAGGTAGAGCTACTTTCAAAAAGACTTACGCTACTAGGGACTCTGATGCTTATAATTTTACTGTTACCTTTCCCGGCGATCCAGTTAACGCAGTTGATCTAGCTTTAGATGGAACTGTATCTGATGATATTAAGTCTGGTAGATATGTATATGATGTATTTTTATTGAAAGACAATTCTTCTGTAAAAGTCTTAGAAGGAAAACTAGAAATTTATCCTTCGGCAACTTCCATAGTTTAAGAGACTGATAATGACCAATAGAGTAATAATCACCAAAAAATCTCCGGTTCTGGTTAGAAGAATTCTAACAGGTATTCCTAATGCTGGTGTAAGAACTCTTAACGAATTATCTGGTCAGTTAAACCTCCTTGATAGTTCTGATATACTGATTACTATTGATTCTGCTGAACGTACATTTACTTTTGAAAATACTAGTACTTTAGATACTGTAACTAGTCGTGGTGACAGTACTTCCAACTCTGTTACATTTGGTGATCTAAACGTTACTGGTCAGACTACTCTTTCAAACTTAAATATATCAAACTTAAATATAACTACTCTTTCAGTTGATTCTGCTATTATCAATGGAATCACATTTACTGATAGTGCGTTATCTCAGTTCTTAGACAGTGATGATTTTGTCTTTAGTAGTGGTCAGGCAAGTCTTAAAGATGAATCTATTCAAGATATTATCGGCGCTATGGTTTCTGGTAATACAGAAACAAATATTACTGTAACATATCAAGATGGTGATGGGACTATTGACTTTGAAGTTCCAATAGCATCCACTGATAGTGTTGGTGTAGCACAGTTTGATAGTAACGAATTCAATGTAGTTGCAGGATTAGTTACTATGAATACAATTGACGGCGGAAGTTTTTGATATAAATAAATGAAAGTGACGGTGCTCATATAGTTATCGTCACTCTAATATAAAAAATTTAGGCTTATATAAGTCGAATGTAGGGTTGGAGACGTAATGTCAACTATTAAGTTACGCCGTAGTGCTGTATCTGGTAACAAGCCGAGTACATCACAGTTAGATTTAGGCGAGGTAGCCATCAATACACATGATGGCAAGATGTTCTTTAAGAGAGATAAAGACGGTGAACTGTCTATTATTGAACTAGGCGGTGCAGCAGTTGCTGAGAACGTTTTTTATGTTTCCAAAAGCGGTAATGATAGTAATAATGGAACAAGCATTGACCGTGCATTCCTTACACTCGATAAAGCATTAGCAGTAGCAGCAGAACGTAGAGGTGCTGCTGGACTTGATTCTGATGGTGCAGAAGGTTCTATATTAGAAAATAAAACCCGTAGAGATTTAGGTCTTTATATTGATGCTGCAAAATATGATGTAGCACTTGGGACAAAGTTTAACCAAGTATTCCAAGGTAGAGCAGGTTCATATACTAAAGGTATTACTGAAGTATTATTCAGTATTGATGCAACCAAAGACCTTGTGAATGACCTTGCTGCTATTAGTGGTGATGCTACTTCTCTTTCTAGATCAGATGCATATTTTGATGAAGTCAAAGACATTATTCAAAATGGTAAGGATAACGCTGATGCCTTAGCAGCTGCACAATATCCTACTCCTACAAATGCTTCTACCTACTATGACTCTTCTCAAACAGAAGATGATGCATCTAGATCAAAAGTTAAACTCTTAAACAACAAAGTCTTTATTTCTGAAGAAGTAAACGAGTTTGTAAAAGCAACCTATGATATTTCCTATGATAGTGCAAAATGTAAAAGAGACATTAGATTTGCTGTAGAAGCACTTGCCTATGATGCAACCTATCTTGGTAATGCTGGTGCCTATGATAATGCTAACTTCTTCTTCCATAATGGCGCACAGATTCCTGCCTACCAAAAGACAGAAACTGCTGCTGCCTATGATAGAATGGCAGTGGTCCTAGAAGGGGTTCTAAAGGACAGTGCGGTGGTGTTGTCTGGTCCGGGGGGGAATTATACCACCTCACAAAATACTACTGGACTTTCTCCTAGACAGATAAAGATTGATGAACTTTCTGCGTCTACTACTATGATTGGTAATGTAATCAAAAATGGTGTGTCGTC
>Ga0181395_1000230_pt1 | contig 23266 bp, 25 predicted proteins | sample 18SPOviralmetaG_FD_130124 | JGI IMG/M metagenome (GOLD analysis project Ga0181395, IMG submission 130124) | Marine viral communities from the oligotrophic San Pedro Time Series (SPOT) site, San Pedro Channel, CA, USA - 18 SPOT_SRF_2010-12-16 | ecosystem: Environmental > Aquatic > Marine > Strait...
CACCAGCTACGGTTGCGTCACCACTTATGTTTGCAAATATACTATCTTCTAAATCACTAAACTTTATTTTCTTTTCTGTTCCATTATCAGAAACTAAGAAGTTGTCTTCACTTTGATGTAATGTTTGAGCACCATAATCACTTAAACCATCAACATCTAAACCTGTTCCTGTTAATCCACTACCATCACCTATAAAGGATCCTGTAAATGAACCTGTTATATGAGATGATGCAACTGCGGATGCATTTATTAATGTATCTACGGTTGTATTACCTGAATTAAGTGTAGATGTTCCATTATCAATGTTACCAAAGCCACTTGATATAGCACCTGCTCCTAATGTTCCAACTGATGTTACTTGTGTTTGTGATGCGTCAACATTAATTGCTAATGTTCCATTTCCTACAACTGCGGTTAAACCAGTTCCTGCAACATCTGCTGCTGCTTCGACTGCCGGCCCATCAGTTCCACCTACTATTATACTTCCATTACTTGTTAAGGCAAGTGAACCAACTGCATCCGTCCCACTATCTTGTGATATTAATACTGCTTTATCTGTTATCGATGATGCACCAATACCACCTTGTGCCACCGGTAATGCAGTAGTTAAAGTCAAAGAAGCTAGTTCCGCAGCTGAACCACTTACTATTACTTTTTTCCAACTTGCCATTATATTCTCCTATTTTGGGTTTTACCCAATTCATTAATTATAAATATCATTATGTTGCAAAACCAAGATAAAAATTACTTCCACTATATGCAATTGCACCCTCTTGTGCAGTTGGTAGTGGTGTATTTGTACCCAATACTACGGTTCCACTATTGTCTACTTTAAACATAGTGTTACCACCTGAATTCTTTAATACCATCAAATCATTTGATGATGATGGTTCTCCAAAAAATGTTGAACCACTATAAACACTCAATGAACCATCTGGTGATTCAACTTTAATTCCTTTTCTATCAACCTTAATTTTTTGTTTAATTCTTGATGCAGGTAAACCAACCTCTAAAGATAATCCTTGTTCATCAACTGCCAATTTACCAACTGATTGGTTGTTTGTATTATTAAAGTTTATCGAACTTGATAAAATATATAATTCTCTCCAAGGTAATTGGGATGAACCTAAGTCATAAGTATTACTTGCATCAGGTACCAAAGAACCACTAACTACATCAAAACTTGCAGTAGGTATGTTTAATACACTTGTTAGTTGTTTGGATTTAAACTTTGCCATTCTCTTTCATCTTTTCTTTGTTCCCACCAATTTGTAATTGATTTTGAAATCTTCTTCTTATGTTGAGTAGATTTAGGTTGTTTCATTTTCTCGATAGTTTCCATAGTAAGTTTTCTATCTGATTGAGCACAACTTTTACATACGGTATTATTACCAACTGCTCTATCAAAAGAATCCTTTCTTGTATAAGTTAACATCTTAGTACAAGATGGACATTTTCTATTTTTTCTATCTTTCCAATGTCTTTTTCTCATAACAATAAATATCAAATCATGGTAAAAGAAAAGTGGAAATTATGAATTAAATTTTCCTTGTGCAATTATTTCATCATCCGATTCTAAACTATAACCAATACTTGTAGTATCTACTTGTAATAAGAAAGATGAACCACTCTGTTCTATTGTAAGTGCATCATGTTCCATGTATTGTCCATTAATAAAGAATATAAAATCATTTTCATTTGTGGTTGTAAGTCCACTTGGAGCTGATGCAGTTATTGCAGTGAAACTTGCGGTGTTAGTACCAACTAAACTACCAGCCTTTTTAACAAATTGTTTTCTAACATACTCATCAAATGTAGATACCTCGGAACCACCTGCAGTTATTGAACTACCATTTAAACTAATTGAACCAGATATATCCATTGAACCAGTAAATATTTGATTATCATCAATACTATCACCAAAGATATTACTACCACTTGCAAAACTCTGTGTCATATGAGTTACTGAAGATGATACTATATAATTCTCTGCAATAATATCACCCAATACATGCCAATCTGTATCTACTTGGGCATGTCCATCAGGTCTTTGTGATATTTCGAATGATGTTGGGCCAATGTGTAATGAGTTTGATGCACTAACTGCAGAGAATAAAACCTCACTTGAAGTTCCGACATCTTGTCCTATTGCAAAAGTAGTACTTGTTGCAGCCTCACCAGTAAAATTAACACCATTAACTACTGATACGCCTGTACCACCTAGCATTGTTAGTCCATTGGTTAATGTTGTTTTTGCATCTGATGCATCTTTACGAGCTTGAGACACTCTTATTTCTTGTACACCCTCTTCAGGTTTTATTAAACTTGCCAATTGAACATCGACATCGGTTTTTAATATAATCTGTTTTGGTGTTAAATATTTTTTTGTAGTTATAAGTTTATTGAATGCTTCAGGTAAAATATATCCATGTAACTGAACGGTGAAAGTAGTTTTAATTAACCTTTCTCCATCTGTTTCACTTGCATCTGTAAATGTTTCTACATTAGTTCTGAACCTCATCTTACCAGGTTCACCCCAATATGCACCATCAGAATAATTAATCTTTTCAACTATTGCATTCATCTGTTCAATGTATGATGTCCAAATTGTAAAGTCATATGTCAATGTTACATAGTCTGGAATAACTACATTGTATAATTCTTTATTTTGATGTAAACCTTGTTGTACTGAAAATTTATCATATCGTTGTTGTTGTGAATATTTTTTCTCAAAGGTATAAAAATGATTAGGATTATTTGCATCTAATTTATCAACTGGAATATTTACATTCTTTTCCATTGATGTTCTTTTAAATACAATCAATGGTGTAATAACTTGTTGTTTTTTATCTCGTAGAAATCCTTGATTTTGTATTGATGTCCATCGTTCTGGAGATGCATATAAACAAGGAACTCTAACTACTTCATCATTCTCTTTTACACTTGGTTCAATAACCTCGTTGAAATAGTACATAATAGCACTATCCATATCCATAATACCGACTGATATATTTTTTACATCATCTTTTACGGCTGGTGAGGATCTACTGAGTTGTTCACCTCTGTTAAATTTTAGTCTATTTTTTCTTGGTATTGGTTTTTCTCTTGCCATTATATACTTCTAAACTCTTCTATGTTTAAGGAACTTAATCTTACTAAGTGTGCTGTTGCAACAATTGAATGATTGTTACCTGTCTGTCCACCAACTAATTGGTTTTCGTTAAATGAATTAATTTCAAAATATCCATCATTCCAACTTACAATATCACCAATGTTGGGTCTGAAGTTAACATCAATCAAATAATCTCTTTGGAATGCAAATGTAACATTCTGTCTGTTATCTGGACCGAATTCATTTGTTTCAAAATCAAAATCTTCTGCATCAATAACACACGATAACTTAACTCCAGGTCTAAATGTTTTACCATCTGCAGATTCACCATACATATTTGCTTTAGTATCTTGTACCGAAACTCTATATATTATGACTTCTTGTCCGATAAATCCATCTTTACCTATTCTTGCATCACCAACTAACTCACGATTGAATCTATCAATTAAATCCATGTCCTTTGGTGGATAAAAACGACTTGCCATTTGTTTATCCTATGTAAAGTGGGTATGGAACTTTTTTTAATGTTTCTTGTTCAAAATCACTTTCATCTCGTTGAGCTTCCATAAGTGCTTTACGACTTGTTTGTTCAAGTGTTTCTCTCAATTGTTCCATCAATTGTTCTTTTTCAGCAGTTGCCTCTGCTCTTAAAGTATCACCATCAAGTGAAACTTCTGAATTAGGAATAGGGATTGTTCCATATTTAGAACGAACCATTCCCAATAGTTCTTTAGATAATGAATAACCAAATTTTCTAATCCATTGTTTACCAACATCGTTAATAAATTGATATTCCATATTATCATAAGGTACATTTGAATAATCAGATACCACATCTGCTGAACCACTATATCGCGTCCTCAATGGATTATCTCTATCATCTGTTAATATATACTCTATCCATAAGGAACCACTACTAGCAGGGGCTGGGAAAACTCTTAGTTGATTATTTCTTAATTCAAATGAATATCCAGACTTTCTAATCTGGTCATTAAATTCAATGGCCTGTATTCTTAATAAATCTGCATAGATTGGTTGTAATACAAATTGAATTGCTGGTGATTTACCACCAAAACCAAATCCATCTAACATATTCATTGTTCCCATACCTGTCATTGCATATGGATCAAAATACCTAGCAACTGCTGGTGTTGATTCATAGAATACTCGTTTAACTTCTATTGCAGAACTATGACTGGCATTTCCGATAACATCATTTAAGTCATATACTTGACTACCAGAGTCAACTTCTATTGAAGTTCTTTTAAAATCTACCGTACCACCGACTTGTGCTTCTTGTCCATACTCTTCTGCTATGTATATAGTTTCAGATAAAGTTGGTTTTACTCGTTTATGAGTGAAGTTTGAACTTGTTGCCTGTCCTCGTAAGTGGAATAAGTTATCACGAATGTTAAATTGATTAACTTGTGCACTATATTCTGTAACTGCTTCCTCAAAACAAGCATAGAATTGTGTATCTTGTACTTCTATCTCTGTTATTGGATATCCTAATCTTCTTGCACACCAAGTTGCAAACTTTGGTGCATCTGATTGGAATGTTGTGTCATTATCGTAAAAACCAAAAGGTGTTGATTCACTAACTGCTGAACCACTTCCTGGCCATATCGGCTGTTGTGCCATATTTTTCTCCTAAAAAGTCTGTAATATTACACTAATAAATATCAAAAGCAACAAAAAAGGGGACTCTAAAAGAATCCCCTTTTTATTAGATCAATTCAGTTCAGAACTGAATTATACATAGTTTACATCAGCAACTATGACTTTACCATAGAACTCAGGTCTAACCATCTTCTTAGCGTATCTGGTCATCACACCTTTTCTTGGTGTAAAGTTCTTAGGATCATACACAAGTGGTGTCATGATTAATGGTACATATGGTGAATACACAGCTCCAGTTTCTAAGAAATTACTTCCTCTGAAACCACAAAGAATTGTGTTTTCTAACATATATGGGTTCTTATAGACGGTGTATCTATTATTAAGAGCACCTACTTTTTGAACACCCATAGCAAATTTACCATTGGTTGCGTCACCATTTGTATCAGCAGCGTATCCAGGAATACTCTCGATGATAGTAGCAGTTTCAGGTGATACCACGATGAAATTTGCTCCTCCTCTTAGAGTCTTCTGATGAATTGCATTACTTACACTTTGTATCTTGTTACCAAGAGTTTGGAACCATGTTCCTTTAGTGTATGCAGATGCGTTTGCTGATGATTCTGCGAACAATGAAGTTGCAGCATCGAACTCATAGCCTGGTCTTGCAGACCATCTTTCTGTTTTCGCAGAAGCATTATTATGCAACATATCAAGGATTTCTAAATCGATTTCCATTGAGATATACTCACTTAATAGAGCTGTTAACTCAGCTTCAGCATCGACTGAATGATATGCATTTAAGTCTTGAGCAAGTTCTGGAGTCCAGACTGCTTTTAACTTACGAGTTTTCGCGATTATCGGAATACTCTTTAACGCAATATCTAATTCAGGAATATCGATATCTGTTTCTGGGTTTAATGCGATTTCAGCTTTAGTTGCCTCAAAATCAGTTCTTGAATAGTTAGTAGTCGGTTGTTTATGATAAGAAACAACTGCAGTTGTCGGAGCACCTGCTATTGACTTTTTAGCTATGAAAGAAATTTGAGAATTCGTTGCATCGTATGAAGTGTATGCAGGAAAGAATTGATCGTATCCTGAACCACTAATTGTAAATGCACGAACGCCATCATAATCTGGTGTAGAATATGAAGCTACGGCAGTTGTAATTTTAACTAAACCATCATCTGCAGCAACACCTGTTGATACTGATGCTGATAGGTCTGGTTCAAAATCTACATCTGACCAAGATACTGATGAACTAATGAATTGAGTTGCGTTAGCAGTACTTACATGACCAGCTAATGCTACCGTATCAGAATCGTTCACCGAATATCCGAATTTTCCAGCACCATATAAACCACCAGCAGCGTCAGCATTAGATGCAGATGTGTTACCATATACATCACTATGTTGAGTGTGGGCGTCTGTTTGGGCTGTACCGTATTTGAAGTCAAGGTAGAAGATAAGTCCACTTGGAAGATTCATTGGTTGAACTGACACAAATTCTTGTGCTGCTAGTTCACCAAAGATTCTACGGACTAATGGTAAGGCAACACCTGACCATTCTTCAGAATTTTGTCCACCTGTTCTTGAAGCTTCGTCAATTAATTGACGGGCTTGATTCTCAAGTAGTACTGCCATTCCGTTTACTTCATGTTCCGCATCAAGACCTTCTAAAAGTCCTGTTGGTTCCCATTTCTTGACTAATTTACGGGTTTGTTCGAGAAGTTGACGCTGAGGATTATATCCCTCCATCAAGCTCTCTATTGAGTTTATTGATTTACTCATGATTTTTTCTCCCGAAATTATATTATGTTAGCTAATTTCTTAAAACGATTTTTTATATCTGTGCCTTCTGACAATACTTCATCGTTTTTAGGTTTAGTTGAAGCAACTGCTTTAGAACTTGAACCTTTAGCCTCTTTAGTAGGTTGGATTTTTCCACCCTTAAAAGATTCTGCAAGTGTTGAGTAAACAAGTTTGATTTCTCTAAGATTCTTAGTTCTATCAAATGTTTCAACAACTTTCAATTTCTGTTCGTTACTTAAACCAAACGCTCTAAACAATTTGTTAGAAAACAATAGTTTTGCGTTTAATAAATTAACTTCATTTAGTTTTTCACGCAAGTATGTTACTACTTCGCGATGTTCTTTTAATTCACTTTGAAGTGTTAACACTTCCTCGTTTGACTTTTCAGTATCTTCTTCTTCAGAAAGAGCTTTAATGACTTCTTCAAGGTCGATGTCTTCATCAACTTCTTCATCATCTTTGTCTTCTTCTTCAGTTACTTCGTCTGTTGAATCGGCAACTTCTTCTTTAGACTCTTTATCTTCTTCTTTAGTTTCATCTACTTTAGAATCGTCATCTTCATCTTTTGTTTCTTCAACTTTATCAGTTGATTCTTCAACATCATCTTTTGACTCTTCTTCATCTTTAGTTTCTTCAAGATCTGATTCCAATTCTGATAATACAGCTTCTAAATCAAGTTCATCTGATTCATCAACTCCATCTTCATCTTCTTCTTCGTCATGAATTTCATCCATTTCGCCTTCTTCAGCGTCTTTATGATCTTCATCATCTTCTTCAGAAACAACTGGTGCATATTTAACACCATCGATTTCAATGATATCAGATTCGTCTACTTCTTTCTCGTCTTCACCATGATCTTCACCATCAGCATCTTCTTCATCAGCTACTGGTTCATCTTCTACTGGTTCATCCTCGATAGGAGCATCATCTTCTTCGTCATGTACTTCGTATGTTTCATCATCTACTGGTTCATCATCAACTTCATCACCCGCCATTTCGGCTTCGATTTTCTTTGACAACATAGATTTCAAACGGGGAGTGAATGCTTCTTCAAGAGCTATCTTTGCATTTTCAAGAGCAGTTTCACGAACTGCTTTTGCGTCAGCAATAGCTTCTTTTAATAAATCATCCATTTTTTTTCTCCAATGATTAGTATAGTTATTCGGAACTATAATATAGTTTGTTTTTGATTTACACTATAAGATGTACGAATGTACATAGTGTATTTAGTTTAATATAAATATAAGGTTACTGCAGGAAAATCACACAAAGTGTGTATTTTTTCTAAGAAGTTTTATTTCTTCTTATGTCCACCCTTACCATTTAGTATTTTTTCTTGTTCTAAATCTTTTAGTTTCTTATAGTGATTTCTCAAAATGGCCTTCTTCTTTTTCTCTCGAAGAATATCTGATGGTTTTCTATAGAAAGAACGCTCTCTCAATTCCAACATCAAACCACTATCTTTAACTTTTCTTTTAAATATTTTAAGTGCTTTATCTACACTTTGTCCTTTACGGATTGTAACTTTTGTCAAATTAACCTCTACTTTTAATCAGTTTCTTTTTTTGCTTTCCAATTTTTATCTACAAAGTTGAAAAGTTTTTTCTTAGATTCATCATCTAATTCATCTGGAGATGATACTCCAAACTTCTTTAGTGCAGATTGAAAGAACTTTTGGTATTCACCATCTTCTTCAGAAACGGTTCCATTGAACTTAGAATCTGTTTTATCTACATTTACTTCATTAACTTCTGGTATATCATAGTAACGATTTAAGATATTACCCATATCTTCATACAATGTTGCCAATCTTTCACGAATTGATTGTGCTTCACCAGAGATTTTACCGAATTGTGTTGAGAAATTTGTTAGTTCTTTCATATTACGATTTACACTAACTTTATCAAACCAATCCTCTGTCTCACTTAATGTGTGATTTTTTGTTAATTTTGCGATGTTTGAAAGTTTTTCAGCAGTTTCTCTTAAATCATCTTGTGTATATAATGATTTACCAATCTCGTTATATTGAGATAGTGCTTCAATTACTTTCTTTGCATCAACTCTTTCTTCATCAATTTCACCATAGTTATCTTCAACTATCTGTGTTAATGAAGAATATCCCTTTCCAATTGCAGGTGTACTAACTACTCCACCAACCATTGAAAAATTTTCTTTTAATAAGTCTTTTAATTTTGCCATTTTGAATCTCCTAATTCATATATAAATATCATTATCTTCGTTTTTTACCACCTAAATATTTACGAAATCTTTTTTCTACTTTACTCCACAAAACATTTAACATCTCAGGTACTCCTGCACTTGTATCACCAGCTCTACCACCACCTGCTTTAATTGCACGAATCATATCCATAGCATCATACTTACCATTTTTAACACTACCTAACATTATCTTGATTGATTGTTGTGAAGCTTTATTTAATTCTTTTCCCATTTTCTTTACATCATCTTCTGCAAATCTTTTAGCTTCTTTATTAGAATACTTCATCATTGCGGGATTAAATGAAGATGGTGTTTTGATTGAACCTGGAACATATCCAACTTCTGATAATAATTTTGCTAATTCATCAAAAGTATCTACATCTTCTTCTTCAAGTCTCCAATCTTTCCATTTTGCATTTATATTACGAATTGTATTATGTTTCATTATCGTTTCCTCTTATACATAGTAATTTTTCTTTTCATCTTTGATGATGATAATTCTTTGTTTGCATCAACTAACGCTTCAACAAATCCCATAAGAACTCCATTCTTTTTCAATATGTATTCGATATTTTCAACATCACCCTTTTTCGCCTTTTTAGCTAAGTCCATAAACTTTCGTGATAAACTATCTTGTAATGTCTTTAAATTTGTTGTACCATATCCTGATATAAGTACTTGTGGATTCTTCTCATCGAACTTCCCATCTTTCATATCTTGAGATACATTATATAAACTTTCATTAATTAATTCTTTTAACTTAATCATCTTCTGTACAACCAACCACCATGTACATCGAATCTTGCATATGTTTTAGGTTCAAATATATTACCTCTTACACCCTTTGCTCTTCCATTGTATCCGGCAGGTTTATAAATGTCACCATTACTTTTATCTACAAAGAAATGTACACTCATACCTTTTTTTGGTTCGTTTGCACGAACATTAACTATTCTATCAAACTTTGGGCCTTTTTTCAAATGTGCTGGATGTTCCCAACTACCCATTTTGTGTGTAGATGGAAATGATTTTTTATGTTGTTTCTCTGCAGATTTCTTCATAAAATCTAACATCTTTTTCATAGCTCTTTCATATCCAGCAATTGCTTCGTTTTTTGCAGTAATCTCTTTTGCAATATCTTTTGCAATATCTTCACCTAATAGTTCTTTTAGTTTAATCATTAGATTTTATCCATCAATCTTTTAATCTGTTTTAACATTTTTGCAGTACCTTGAGCATTTTGAAATACACCATAATCTTGTCCAATCTTTACTAATTCGTCAAACTGGTCTCGTAAATCATACTTCATTTGTCTCCAAGTCCTACTATCAATTTTTTTTGCAGGAAGTACTTTTATATTACTTTCTACCAATGTAGGTTTTTCATCTTCATCAAAAGTTTCTTCTTTGAATGCAAAAGCATTACCTGTAAAAACTTTACCAACTTCCATACCTTGTGGTAAATTTATATCAAATGCAGATTCATTTAATTGTTCTGTAGAACAACAATCTCCACCACATTCACATGCATGTTTTGTTTCTTCTTTTATTAAATTTTTTAATTTTATCATTTTACCAAATCCTTGCGAAAGCACCTGAAGTAATAGTATTGGACATCTTACCTATTTCTTTTCCTACTCTCTGTGCATTGAATCCCATATATTCATTATCAGGGAAATTTTTCTTATCTCTCATATCTCTTTCTAAATCCATACGATACGAATCTATTTTTTCATAAAACTTATTCATAGCAGTTGTGATAGAAGCTAATGCACTCATTACATCACCCTCATTTGTAGGGTCTAACTTTTTACCAGCCATTATTTTATCAGAAAATGCATTTGGTTTACCACCTACTAATCCAACAATTAGTTTATTAGCATAATCTTTTGTTTTCTTAATTACACTTTTTACTTTTGCTGGGTCATTGTAAATCTTCTTTAATGCAGCTTCATATCTTCTTTCATTTTCTTGTTTAAAATCTTTATCAGTTCTCCATGTCCAAGAACCATCTTTAACATCTGATCTTAATTTTCTTAATACATCAGCACCAATATAAGGTAATAACTCATCAGTTAGAATTTGATAGAATTGAATTCCATCTATCTTTTTAATTGATTGTGGACTTTGATACCCATATTTGTTTAAACCAAAAGTTTTAAAATTATCTGCACCCCATTTTGTTGGGTTACCAACTGAGATATCTTTAGCATAATACGATTTTGTCCACCAAATTGTCTTACCATTATTTAATACACTTACAATAGTACCTTTATCTATCTCTTGATCACTTTCCCAATATCTGTTACCTTTTGCATAAAGAGTTACTTTCTTACTTGTCACTGCAATCGCAACACCTTTTCTTGGTAGTTTATTTAACTTGTTGATATGTTTATCTTGTATCTCACTTGCCATAACACCTTGTTTTGCCATCCAAGTATATAAATCTCTATCTAATCCCCAATTTTGTTTTGCAGAAAATTTTCTTAATATATTACTTTTAAATTTTTCTGTAATAAGGTGTGATACTTTTGATTCTTTTAGTATGTCTTTTAATTTTATCATTATCTTAAACTCACATTTTTACCGAATTTCTTCCACATATTCCCAATTACTATATAGAGTTTCTTTTCGTTTAGTTTGTTCATCTTTTCTTTTATTGGGTCACTGGCCTTATCATATAGTTGTGTGAATAATCCAGCACTTAAACTATCTAATGTTCTACCACCAAGTTTACCATAACCATTTTTTTGTATATCAAAAATCTTTTCAACACCTTTTGATTTGGTAACTTCTTCTTGAGTTAAGGCCTGATTTTTAAGATAATCGTTTTCATCTTTAGATTTATTTACTGATTCATAAAAATAATCATCCATTGGTTTTTCGGTTTGATAACGAACATTATCCCATACACTACCTTTTAATTTTTTCAAAACTTCTTCAAAGTTCATTACCATTTCAGTTGCTTTATTCTTTTTAGCAAACTTCATTAACATTTCGGTTTCTTTTTCTAATTTTTTCCAATTGTTTGTGTATTTTTTAAGTAATGTGGAAGCTTGTTTTTTTACTTTTGGGTCAACTGATTCTTTTAAATCTCTATCTTCTGGACCAGTTCCACCAGGTGATTTGAGTTTCCTACCTGTGACTGAATGTGTATAACCACAAGTTTCTAACTCTAATCGAATCATCTCTCTAAGTTTCTTTAACATTTCTTTTTTCACTTTATTAGGTAATCCCTTGTGTTTTGTTGATGCATATTTCTCAGTATCTTTCTTACTCATAGATTTTGCAGCATCTTTAACTGATTTACTTACTTTACTTGTTGGTACTTCACCTTTTTTATAAGCATGAACCAAACCCATAAATCTCTGTTGAGCTTTGGACTTGGAAGGCATATTACTCTCCTCGTATAATTTTATTAATTATATCTTCTGCTTTACAAAATTGTCCACAAGTTCTCGATTGTCCTCTTTCGACACTCTCGTTTACTGGATATAGAAATGCTCCATGTGTTGATGGATTCGATACAAAATCAAATGCAATCAATTCAAAGTCATTTCCAACTTTTTGTGCAGGTTCATCATCTGGACCTTCTGATACGGTTTCAACTGAACCCATACCACGAGAACTAATACCTAACTTGATACCATTCTTGAATAATTCTCTTAAAATATTTCCACTTGGTGTTGTTAGGATTTCTACCGTCCCTAATAAGTTATCACCCTCAAAGTGCATTTCTGTAATATTATGAGATACATTTTGTAAATTTACTACTGAACTATCTGGATGATCTAATTCACCAAGTGCTCTTTTTTGTTTAATAAAATTACTATTATATTTTTTTGACTCACGAACCAAAATATCTCTTGGATATACTCTTCCATTTTGATTTTTTGCTTCTGCTCTTTGTAATACACCTTTAACAACTAACTTTCCGTTGTTTTCTTTGATTGACTCATTTACTTGAGTTGCTGATATATCAAATGGTATATAATCTACAATTAAATCTCTCATCTTATTTCATCCTTTTAATCATTCCTACAACTTCTCTCATAAATTTAGTTACATTATCTTTGTAGGATTTTTTTATATCTTTTGCTAATTTCTTATTTTCTGTTCTTGGGTCTCGTAGAAAACCTTGTTCTACTTTTAACATTCTTTCTCTAAACTTACCCTCAATCTTAATTAACATTTGTAATTCTTTTTTAGTAATTCTAATATCATCTGGACTTTCTGTTACTGATATGGATTCATTTTCTCTTTTTTTCTTTTCATCTCTATCCATTTTATCATTTGCATCTTGTGCAGCTTTACTCATTTTATTATCGATGTCTTTTGCTCCACCTGGTTTTGCAGGTCTACCACTACCTTTACCACCCTCTTTATTTAACTTATGTTTTTTCATAGTATCTTCAAGAGTAGGTAACGGATCACCGAAACTTCTATTCAATATGTCAATAGATTCTTTTAAATATTTATCGTTCATTGTAATTTCCCTACTTTGTTAGCCAACTTAACTAATCTTTCTGAAATTTTACTCATTGCCTTATGTGTGTTCTTCCAATATGAGTTTGAATCAACACTTAACTCGTTCTTCAATTTAACATTCATATCAATAAGTTTACTTAACCCATTTAATGAATCCCTTACTTCTCTCATTGAACGACCAATCTTTTGTTTTGGGGATAATGTTTCGTCATTTCTCCAATCGTGATAACGACCTTCATTTATACCAAATACTAAGTGACCTTTTAAAGTTGAATGAAGTTTATTTATTTCTTGTTCAGAGTTTAAGATAGTTTCATAATACTTATTAAATTGTCTACCTTTAAGTGTTTTATCACCCATATTCATAATTTTCATATAATCTTTTCGTAGTTTTTTTAGATTCTGTAATACTTTGTTAACCGCATCAACTTCTTTTTTAACAACTTCGTTTACTTTTTCAAAACCAAATACATCTGGTTTTTTATGTCCTTTTTTCTTTTTCTTAGAGAATGCCATTGGTGTATCATAATGTCCAGTACCTGTTCCATCAATTCCTGCAGATGCAGTAGTGTTTGATTCTTCAAGTTCTTTGATTTCTTGTTGAACTAATGTTTTTATAATACTTTTTACTGATTCTGTTTTTTTATCAATCTGTTTACCAAATGCAGGTTGAACTCTTGATACATCTTTAACTGCCTTCAAACCCTTTTTTAACATTTTACCTACAAGTGTTTTTGCTTGACTAGCAGATTGTGCATTTACTATAGTATTTGCAAGTCCATGTTTTTCACCCAAGTCAAACTTAACTGAAAACATTGCCTCGTTGATTTTATTTTTTACTTGTGACATTTTTCAATTCCTTAACTAATTCGTAATATCTCATTAAACTTACGACATTTTTATCTTTTACCACACTACTATTAGAAATAGTATCAGTATGATTGATTGCCTCACTTAGTTTAATCTTAGTGATTTTATCATCTACTTTTGGTAAATAAGTTTTTAATGTCTTTTTAATTTTAATAACCTCATTATCAACAAATTCCTTTAATGAATTAGTATTAGATATATTATTGATATATTCTTTCAATAAATTCTTTTGATTTTCATTTAGGGATTTGTATTTGGAATTGAACTTATCAACTAACAATTGATATGTCAAAAGTCGTAAATCTTTATCTTCAGTACCATAACTTTCTAATACTTTGGATTTTGTATCTTTACTATTTTTATTGTTAGTTATATGTTCGACAATGGTAATTGTACTATCAGTAGTTTCTATAGGACTAAAAGTTTCTTTACCTGTTTCTGTAGAAAATACTTTAAATATTGATGCCAACATTTTAAAATTTGGAATTCTTGTATTAAAGAACTCTTTTACATCATAATTTTCTTTAATTGTTTTAATTAAATTAAATTTTTCGCTATTTAGTCTACGATTAGATAAATTCCTACGAGTTTTTATTACTGCTTCAAGTAATTTCTCTCCATGAGAATTATCACCGTATTTCTTTTCTAATAAAATTTTATAAAGTTCGTATTCTTTTCCCAATTGTGTTGTTTTATTGAAAAATTCTTTAAAAATTTTAACTGCAGGTGTATCTTTTGTGTCATTTAAGACATCAACCGTTATCTGACGAGATAAAAGTTCATAAAGAATACCTGTATTCTTTATTTTATTGTGTTTTACTAAACGAGACATATCAGCTCCATGTTTTCTATTTGACTACTAATAAATATAAAACTATTAAGAAATGTGTATTTTATAGACACTATTTTTTTCCTTTGTAATCATTATATTCTTGTTCAACTTCATCTATTTTCTTCTCTTCAGATAAAATTTCTTGTGATTTTTTACCCATTGTCTTTTTCAATGCATCATAGTGAGCAAGTGCTAATGGTGATTTGGTATATTGATTCTTTTTATCTTGTTTTCCTAAAGGATCTCTACCTCTTGTACCACTATCTTTACTATACTTGTTCATTTCCTTGGGTCTACCTGCACCCTCGTGTCCACCCTCAGGTGAACCACCTTGTTCATCTACATCACTCCAAACTGAACCTGCAACTGAATCATCATTGTCGTCATCCGATGATGTCATATCACTTGGTGTTCCAACTGATTCTCCAGATGCTTGTGGATCATTGCCTTCATTTTCGATTTGTTCGTATCTAAATTTATTTTTCTGGTCTTGAACAATTTGTTTTTCAATTTCTTTCTTCTCATCATCTGAAAAATTAAACACATTGTTATAAACCCATTCACTTGGTAGTAATTTCTCACTAATCATATCACGAGCTAATGAAACTTTCTGTCCCCATAGTTCAATCTTTTCTTGATCATACATTGTAGATGGATTAGTTAATTCTAATTCGAAATTCACCAACTCTGCATCTGTATACCCTTGTGAATATAAGTGAACAACTGCAATCTTTGTTAACTCTGATATAATAATTCTCTGTATTCTTTCTATGGTTCTAGCAAATCTTACATCTTCTGCTGCGAGTGTTGCTTTACTTCCCATGTTTTCATCAAATCCTAAGAATGCCTTTGGTACTCTTAGTGATGCCAATAGTTTATTCTTTAAATATTCAATGTCATCAGTTGAATCATAATCTAATCCACCCAACTCTGATATTTCAGTTCCACTATCTCCACCTCGAACTGGCATAAAGAAGTCTTCTGTTAGGTTCTGTATATTATATTTTAAATTATAATCTCCAGTATTCTCATCAAGGAATGGTGTTTTCTTCATCTTGTTGATGATTCTTTGCATATAATTATCAACTTCATTTGGTGGTATATTACCAATATCAATCTTATAAACTCTCTTTGATGGTGCTCTCATAATTCTATGAATCAACATCGCATCTTCCATAAGAGTTAATTGTTTCCAAGTCTTTCTTGCACTTTCCATCATTGATTTACCATAAGGTAAAAAGTTACTATCACTTGCCAATCTGAAGTGTGCTACTTGAAAGTTTTCAAATTCAATATTATTACCTTTTTGTTTTGCTCCAAGGTAAGGATGTGCACCCTCAATACTTTCTAAATAGAATTTAGTATAGTATGGATTAATTGGATCTTCACCCTCTGCTCTTACGACTTCATAAGGTGACAATGGTATAACATTAGTAATACCATACTTCTCATTTACATCTAAGTATAGATAAAAATCTCCATACTTACACATATTACGAACCCAAGGCCATAGGTTGAACTCAATGTTCATAATATCATAAAATAAATTATGTAATATTTCTTTAATGTTTTCGTTATCTGATTTAATCTCAACCACATTACCATATTCTGATTTCATTGTTGATTCATCTGAATAGATATCCAATGCACTCGCTATGATAGAGTCACTATCCATCGTTTCATAGTCTTTAAATAACCCCAATCGTGCAGCCATCACTTGGTGAACTGACGAATAGCCTGTCCCCACTAAGTCTAAATTTGAATGTAGTTTAGAATATCTATCTACAAGATGACTCTTCATTTGATGTTGTACTTGATCTGTATCAGCAATTTTTAATTTCCTACCACCAACATTTCTTACAATAACATTTGTTGAAAATAGTCGTTGTAATCGACCAAATAATGATTTATCTGCCATGTTTTACCTCACTTACAAGAGCCACTCTAATGACTCTTTTTCTTTGTTTTTTCCAGTTTCCCACTCCCAACTATCGTTTTTATTCGCATCATCGTTAGTGTACAAACCCTCATTATCCATCATTTTGGATAATGTCTTTTTTGTTAATTCAATTCCCTCGGTTCGTAGTCTTAATGCAGTATCACGAACCCATAAACCAATAGCAAAAGACATAACTAAATCATCGTTATATCCTCTCATTGCTTCGGCTCTATTATTAATATAAACGAATGTTAATAATTCATCTATTAATCTACTTGAGTGAACCACTACTGATTCATCTCTAAAATATTCTTCAAGTTTTGCAATAATTAATGGACGGGTTTTCATTGTAGTTGTAAATCCTGCCACCATATTTCTTTCTTGAGCTCTATATCGATTACCCATCTGATGTTGTGTATCAATATATTTTAAATCTTTACTTGTATAAAATAGATTAGGATAATCCCTATCTATTACTTGTTGGATTGTTGCCCAACCAATGTTGTTGTTTTCTATAATTAGTAAGGCATCGTTATATTCTGTTGCTATACTTACTAACATATTTCCAAAATCTTTGGTATTTATTCTACCTTTGTATTCTGCGACTTGTTCTATAGTTTCAATGTCAATAACATGGAATGCTGAATAATCTCCACCATCTCCTCTACCCACATCTGCACATACTACATAATTATTTTGATAGTTTGGTGGTTCCCAAATCCAACAATTACTATCAATACCTCTTCTTTCAATTGGTTCCTTAACTGATGTTTCTCTACACTTTTCTAATAATACTGCATCAATTACTGAAGTACCAGAAGTTAAGAAGTCACAATCACATTCTTGTGCTGCACTTCCTGGCCCAAGTAGTGTATCTTGTTCATCTCTCCATTCTTGTTTCCTATCTGGATGAACCGTCCAATGTAACTTGATTGGATTAAACAAACCAAGAGCATCTTCGGCCTCTACCCAAGTTTTGTGGAACCAATTACCCACACCATTTGGTGTTGACAATGCAATACATTGTCCACCAGTAGTTAGTGTTTGTTGTGCTGCAGTCCATATATCATCAATCTTATCAATAAACGCTGCCTCATCCAATATCAATAATGATAATGCCTCTGAACGAGCTGCTTCTGGACCTGATGCAACTGCCTTAACTTGTGAACCATTTTTATATCGTAAGTTCAGTTTGTTATCCTCAACACATCTTTGTTTCAACCAACTCGGTAGATTAGCATGCATAACACGAATTTTTGTTACCAAATTTTTTGCCACATCTTGTTTGGTTGCAATTACCAAAATGTTTTTATCTTGATGAAAAGTCATCATCCATAAAGAATACCCTGCAGTTAATGTTGATAACCCTAACTGACGAGCTTTCAAAATAACATTCATTCGATGTTCTTGAAATTCATCAACAACTTTATCTTGAAAGTCAAATAAGTCAAATGGTATCTTACCTCGTATTGGATGTTGTATAACACAATACTTTTTCATAAAATATGCTGGACTTTGTGCACACTTTATGTATTCTGACTTAATTACTTCTTTTAATTGTTTTGGTTGTCCCATTAGTTTGTTATTTGTCCTGCAAGATTAACTGAAATTGCTGTAGCACCTACACCATAAACAAACCATAACCATTTATTTTCATGCCACTTAGGTTTAACAAGTTTAACCTTATCTTTATAAAGTTCATTTGTTTCCTTTAGTAATAAAATCTGAAGTTCTCGTTTTTCTATTATTAAAGAATCCATAAATGCATTCTCTTCTAATTTAAATACGACACTTTCTAAATCAGATATTGCAATGGTGGATAGACTATCGGCCTTTTCAAACCCTTGTAGTCTATTTGCCCACTCAATTACATCTGTTTTAGGTAGAGTTATGGTTTCTTCTTCAGTTTGACCAAGAAGAACACTAAACAAAAATACTATGTATATTAAATATCTCATATATATAAGTATATACTACTTACTAAATTTCTTCAAATATTTTAATGCTTCATCAACATCTTGTACATCTGATGCTTCTTTTGCCTTAATTATTTGTTTTTTAGTATTAGTTACCTTTCGTTTAAGATTACCAACTTCTTTTTTGTTGACTTTCTTCTTCTTCTCAAGTTTAACTACTTCTTCTTCAAGTTTAGTTACTTCTTCACTCTTCTTCTCTATTGCTTTATCTAACTTTTTGATTTCTTCTTTTTTCTTTCCACCAAAAAATAGATTTGTTATGAATCCGATTATCTTCCCAATCATTATTCATCCTCCTTGTTAGGTTTACTTATTCCTGCGTCATCTAAAAGTTCATCAAGTGAAAATGTATTAAACTTTTCTTTGTGTCGTACATCTTCATATTCTAAACTCATAAGTTTTCTCACTACCCTCGTGTAAAGATTTACTAATGAATTAGTTTCTTTACCACCAACTTTATTATTATAATCTATAGCAATCTCACCTAATCGTGAAGTTAATGCCATTAAATCAAGTACTATTGATTCAGGTAATATTAAGTTTTTTGGCTTCTTCATCTATTTCATTCTCTATTTTAGTTATGTAATCACGAGCTTCTTTTACTACATGAGAAAATTCGGTTTTACCCATTTCCCACTTTTCTCTTTCAAGTTCAACATCTTGAACCCCAACTGAATTGAGCCATTCAACTTTTCCATCCGAGTCTTCAAACTCGTCAATACTTTGTTTTAAATCATTTAAATATGATTTTTTATTTTCTAATTCTATATTCTTTGCATAGTCTTCAAACTTACCCTCTAAACGAAGTCTGTTTTCAAACTCAATTTGACAATCAAAACAATGTCCTTTAGTTCTCCAAAACTTTGTATCAAGTTTTTTCTTCATTGTTTTTTTACATTTAGGACAAAACCAAGGCATTCTAACATCTTTCATAATGTCTGTCATTTTTCCTTGACGAGTTTCTCCACCTTTATCTACTGGACCCTTACCCTCGTATCCTACTTGAACATAATCTTTCTCATATTCTTTTCCAGACATTAAGTCCTTTAAGGCCTTATTTTGTCTTTCCATGTCTTTACTATAATTTGCCATTGTAACTCCTATCCAAACTTTAAACTACCAAGAATTTGATTGATTGGTGCAAATGCTCCTGTGAATTTATAAATGTTTCCTTTATACTTAAACACTATACCCTCACTTGGAACGATTGCCTTTACTCCACCAATCTTCTGTAGTTTTTCTATTTGTATTTTTAACTTTTTCAATTTTTCTATTTTATCTGGTTTTTTCAAATCTTTTAGTGCATTTAATAATTCTTTCTTTAACTTCTGTACTGATTTATCAGGGGACACTGCAATGTATCCTTGTATATTTTTCAGTATCTCTGCACCCACTTGGAAGAATAATATTTCAAATGGTTTAATATTTTGTTTAAATATCTTACTATGATCTTGTTTATCTGTGGATGTTATCCAATCTAAAAATTTAGGATTATCTTTAAAATCCCTTTTAATCTCTGGTATTTTATATCCCTTATCAAAATATGCCCATCGTTTAACTAACTTTGCAAATTGACTTGGTTTTAATTTAACTTTATATTGTTTTGATGCATTAAAGATATACTCTCTCCAAAATGATTCATGATACATACCCAAAGTATCTTTATCAGATAATGCATATTGTTTTTGTAACTTATTTAATTGTCCTAAAAATTTATTTCTTAACTTACTAAAGTCTTGATGTTTTGGTACACTTAAAAAATTTGGTTTACCAATCTTAAACATTTTTTGTATGTGATTATTTGTTTGTTTAATCATACCTGCCAACATACGAGCACTATCTTTTGGTTGTCCAATAGGTCTACCACTCTCATCATACTCTAATGTTCCATGAAATATTATTTCTGCAACATCGTAATCTATTACATTTGCAGTTGCTGGATACATAACCTCTAAATTCATCCATTTCTTACCATTACCGAATACTTTATCTTTTTGTTTATCATTTAAACTACCTATAGATTTCTCTAAGTCTTTCATCGCACCTACAAAAGCTTTTTCTATATTACCCCTACCACTAAACATAGATTTTATTCCATTCGTGGTTGGAGCAGTTTTACCAAAATTCTTTAAATGTCCTTTGTTACGAGCTGCTCTTAACTTACCATCTATCCAACTTACCATTAGATTTTGTCCATCGAGTTTTTCTGTAACCCCATCTTCTCTGTCTAACTTTCCACCTATACCATTAATAATTATCTGTTTCAAATCTGAAAACATCAAATTATTATCATCAAATGGATGTGCCATATGTCCGTATGCTCCACCCTCTATTAATAAGTCAACTTCTTGTAAAAAACTTTCTTTAATGTCTTCTATAGAATCACTTTTAGAGGCGTCACCTGGTGCTAAGTCAAGGTTTATTACTCTTTGAGTATTCTGGTCACCTGTTTGAACTCCAGGTAAAGCTGGTGCTTCAACTGGTACACCTGTTACATTCTTTCCATCAGGAGTTAATCCTAACCATTTAACTATTTTAAAATCTATATTGGAAGTTACTTTCTCAATCCATTGTTTATATGCAATTATTGGATCTTGACTTGGGAATCTCTCACCATATGGGCCTGCACCTCTTCTACCAAATGCTACGGTTGGAACTTTGTCCATTCTCGTAGTATAATCTAATCCAGGATCATTTGCGTTCTTACCTAAAATATAATGTACTAATTCCCATCCAAGTCCTCTTTGTGATTCACTATTATATAAAGTTTCAATCCATTTTTTAGATTGTTTTTTGTAATCACTAAATCCATCATAGAATGTTGGTGGGCCATCATCTGTTGGAAAGTTTGTAGATGGTGATGATTCTTTTAATATTTCACTTATATCATTATGTATAATAAAACTATCAAATGTTTCAAATAGTTTTTTAAATTTATTTGTCATCATATTATAAACACCCTTATCAAAGTATCCGAATGCCTGTTTAAATAATTTAGGCCTATCCTCTTTCTTTACTTTTGGACTACCTAATAAGTTTCTCATTACGGTTCCACTTACATCTTGTCCACCAACTTTAATTGATTGGTGTGGTGCAACCATATAGTATCCATGTTCTTCATGTCCTTTTAGGTTGTTTTTATTTTTATTGTAATCTTGAAAGTATGATAATTTACCACTTTTATTCTTACCACCTTTTAGTCTTCCTGCATCTTTCTTACCGAAGATATAAACTACTGCAGTAGTTTCTGGATCAAACTTTTTAAGTAAACTCTTTGCAACCAATGGTATTTTTTCTTTTATAATTTTATTTTTAGGTACACCCATTTTCACCATATGTCTAACTTTTTCTGAATAGTTCATTGGATGTTTTGGTGGTTTCTTTATATCTGAAGTAGTGATATATGCGTCATCAACTTTAGATTGTAACCACTTAAATGTTTTTAAATGATGTGGGCCAAATGGTTGATATCTACCACCGAATATACCGATTACTTTTTTAATCTTTTTTTCTTGTTCTTTTAGTTTATTACTTTTTTTCCATTGAGCATAATTCTTATCAGATATTTTTTTACCATCTTCATTTACTTTTTTACTTGTATCGGTTTTCATAAATGGGCCTCTACGAAGTGTTCTAAATTTTACTGGTACTTCTTGTCCAAATAATTTTTTTGGTGCCAATATTCTTAAAGTAACCATTTCAGTTTTGTTATCTATTTTTTTTGTTTCAAAATCTATTTCTTTGTATTTTCTACCTTTGTGAGTAAGATTAAATCCTGTAATGTTTTTGTGAACCTTTCTACCTGATACTGCTTGTTTTGCTCTTTCATTAAATTTTTTATATCCACTACCATAAGGAACTGATGTATTTCCCTTTCTCTTCATCTTCTCAACACCCTTTCTACTTGGTGATGGAATTGCCATTTCATTAATGATACCACCTCGTTCATTATACCATTTTCTAAATTTTCCTGGTGTACCTACGGTTACACTTCCTTTTGCAATCTTTTCAGCTGCCTTTTTGATATTTGGATAATCATTTCTACTTAATAAAAATACATCTTGAACATGAATTTGATTAACAAGTATTTCGTTCCACCCGTGTTGTGATGGTTTATCTTTTTGACTTAATATGTGTCGTTTGATTTGTGGTTTGTATTTATCAATAATTTTATAACCCATATTAATATACTTTTTAATCCATTTTCTTTTGATAGGGCCCATTATCTTTTTCAGTTCTTTTTCTTTACGAGCATAACCTCCCTCATAGTCATCGCCGTAATAATCAACCTCTTTCATCCACTTATCTTCTTCTTTATTTTCTATTTTATCCCAACTTCTTCTATCCATTTTATTTTTTTCAACGGCTGATTTTAATTCTTTATACATTTTACTACCGGCA
>Ga0181395_1000233_pt1 | contig 23130 bp, 23 predicted proteins | sample 18SPOviralmetaG_FD_130124 | JGI IMG/M metagenome (GOLD analysis project Ga0181395, IMG submission 130124) | Marine viral communities from the oligotrophic San Pedro Time Series (SPOT) site, San Pedro Channel, CA, USA - 18 SPOT_SRF_2010-12-16 | ecosystem: Environmental > Aquatic > Marine > Strait...
CAGCAATTGGCATACCCAAACCGGGTATCTTTTTTAATAGCTCTTCATCCAAATTATTAAAAATCTCTATAGAAGATCCAGTAATCTTATATTTTTTACCATTTAGATGTTTAATGTATACAATAGGGTCATAGGCTTCCGAGAATGATATTTCTCTTTCTACAATTAAATCATTGCCAATTCTAGTAAACTCAGGATGATCTTCTACATCTAACGATACTACAACGTCGCCAGTTTCATAACCCTGTTTTTCATCCGCCATATGATTAAATCTTATTATCTGTTCTTCTATCATACCAGGTTCGATTTTAATGGATAATTTCTTTTTTTCTTCCTCATAAGACCCGTCCTTATCTAGTGTTTTACGCCTGAGAGCCAACTTTTTCTTTGCTCCTGTAAAAAGTTCATCGAGTGTTACCGATAATGTAAATGTCATATCTTTTGTTCTAGGAACCGTAGGATCTTCATCGCTATCTTCATCTGTCGAATGAATTTCTACATACCTCTTCTTTCTCTTATCATCGGGGTTCTTCTCTTCGGGTTTCTTTTTTTCATCAGGTTTCTTTTCTTCTTTTTGGAGAATTTCATCTGTGATGTCTGCTATATCAGATTGACTAAAACTGATCTTAGATTTTCCATTCTTTTTATTTTTATTTTTTTTAGGATTACAAGTTGGTTTTTCTCTGATATTAAGTTCTCCACCTGTTAACATTTCGGGAGTGATTATTTCTCCAACTGATTTACCAATTTTAGCTATAACTTCAGAAACATCTTGCTGATTCATCTGCCCTGATTTCAAACTCTCCGGCGGTTCAATCTGACTAGCTACCTGCTGAGCCATTTTCATGATTTTAGCAAAATCGGGAATCTCACGGTCCATTTATATATAGCGTATATTTTTAAACACCACTTTATCCGCACAAATGTAAAAACTTATTAAAATTTAGCGTCAAGATCTATTTTTACTTTTTTCTGAGAACCGTCTTCAGGCATAAACGTAACAGATTTATTACCATAGCTCAATGAACCTTTACTTTTTTTAGGAATTTTATTTACCTTAATTTCTTCTAGTTTATCAAATGCTATTCTCCCCTTAAAAATTTGACTTATGTCGTTATTTAAAATTATTAAAGGAATTACGTCTATTTCTATATCACTTTCAAAAGAATCTTCTTTATAATTTATATAATCAATTTGTATATCAGTAAGCTCTTTAGTTTTAATTAAAAAATTCATAGATGCTTCGCATTTAGGATGATAGACTACTGTTATGTTAGACACGCTCATTTACAATTTATAAATACAATTTATTTAAATTACAAACGTAATTTTAATTTAATTTAATATTTAATTTAATATTTAATTTATCTCCTACGTCTGGAAGGTACTAAATTATTTTTCACAGTGGTTTTTTGAGGAATTGGAACTTCGGGTAGTTTTGTTTCTGCTACAGGTTCTTTAGGTTTATTATCTATTACCTCTTTAGCTTGTTTTAGAAGGTCTTTAGGTAAATTATTTAATCTAGCTCTGTAATAATATGTAGCTAAAGTGTTATAATCATTTTCATCTATTGCCTTTTGTAATATTTCAGTTAGTTGTTTTTTAGAAATAGATGGTTTTGGATACAAACTCTCATATTCTTGTATAACATCTGATAATGTTATATGAGCAACTCTACCCTTTATAGAACCATTTAAATCAATTCCGTGATCAACAGAAAACTTTATAGCAGACTGAGTAGCAAATGTTGCTGGTGTTTTTACCTGATAGATGTAATTATCTTGAGTTTCTAATTCAGTAAAGGCGGTCTCGTATATGGCATTTAGTATATTTTCTTTCTGAATTAACGGCTTTCCATTTAATAAAACACCTGGAGCCGGTTTAATAAAAGACGTCGGCACAAATGTTTTACGTTCTATAGTAGTGTTTTTAACAACAACTTCATTTAAAATTCTTTCATCGTATGTTTCATAGGATGTATTCCAATAATAACCTGGATAATCAGTTAATAAACTTTTATCTTCCTTGGATATGTAACAAAAGGTAGATTCTCTTTCCCAAGACAATTTATTACCAGGTATTTTAAATTGAGACCTTAACAGTGTAATTTCAGTGTTATCTTCTCTATAACACTTATAGCTATCTGTTTCTTTTATATACATGTACGGTCTTAACTTAATATCATCAATTGTATACTCTTTATCTAGTTCAATATTCATAACAGGGTACTTGTGAAGTTTTGCAACGGAGGAATGTATAGTGATAGTGTCATATTTTTCATCAACCCAGATTTGTTTCCCTGTTATATTTTTAACTTCTCCGGTACCTGGTAGTTTTCTCCCTAGAACGTCTTCGGGGATTTCTATATTAGTTTTAGAATTCATTGGAACTCCAACAGTTGGAGAATTGAATTTATTTTTTTCATCCCTAATTGCAATCAATTTTAAATAATAATCATAAAGTACTCTTTTCTCGATATAAGTTATTTCATCTATTTTATCTGATTCTAATTTATTCTTTATGATGTAATCTTCTATAGATTCCATAGATTTTTCAGTAGCCTTTTTCCATTCTTTATTTAACTCCCCATCGTTAAAATCTACATCTAAAATAGCAAAATCATCAAGAGAATCATCAAATTTCTTAGATACACACACATTATCATTATCTTTCCAAGCACACTTAAATTTAGCCCCCGAAGGATCTAGAGAATAAGAATAAGGGTCGTTACAAGATTCTTCTGTTTTAAAACGGTCACAGGTGTCTAAATCCTCTATAAGCCTTGTTTGTATTGATTTTTCAGATACTCCTTCTCTAAACATTTTAGGCTTTCCCCTAGAATCTAAATATTCAACTAAGATGTAGTATTCCGATGACATATATTTACCAACTGGAAAAAGTTGGTCTTCATCTTCGAATGTAGCAGGTCCTTCTATCGTTACAAAAGAATCGTCTACTAATTGTTTTAATTCATTTGAATATACAGGTATACCATTGTTATATTTGAAAGGTATACCATATTTTTTATCTAAATCCTTGACAACACCATACACTTCACCAGGTTCTTTAACTCCAAGACGAGGTCTGTATGTGTATTTGTACTTTTTAGTAGGCATTTTTAAATTTTCATAATAATCGCTTACACCCTGACCTCTACCATTTCCCGGTATATGTTCAGGTACTAATATTTCACTGGGTAATTTATTCTCTAGTAAAGACTTTTTATCCATTATGTTAATATACAACTGAAATGAATCATCTTGTATTGGAACTGCAAAAATATTAGCAAGCTGTACTAAGTTCTCGCGAGTATAATTAATTACAATATCTCCATTTATACGTGTTTCATAATTAGGGTAATTTCCCCCTGTTATATAAAATCCATTTATTTCTATATAATCGGGTACAAAATTAACTCCACCTCCTATTGCTTCAGATTCTGGAGGTGAAGAAGATATCTTTGGGATTATGTATGTATTTTGTTTTACAAATGTTTCTTCTTCTAACTTGTCTTTTATTATTTTTTTTGTTCTATACTTTCTAATTTGTTCTAAAATTTTATTAAGGCTTCTTTTTTTAATAAAGTTTTGAACATTTTCATTGAGCTCGTCCATTACTATACTATGATATATATCAATTTCAAACCCCCTCAAAATATTAATGTAAGATAATACATTATCACTTATTCCAGAATTTGTTATAAAATTAGCAAGCCTGATTTTATCTACATTAGAAAAGCTCCCGTTTGTTAATAAAAACTCTGTTATAACAGGAATCAACAAAAATGGATCATCTGTTGAAATATTAAGTTCCGATAGATATTTACATAAACTGGAATATTCCTCTTTTATTAAATTTTTGTTTGCGATGTATTCATTGGGACTTTTAGATGTTTTATATACAATAGTTTCTGTTATTCTAGAATACTTCCTTGGATTACTTATTTCACATGTCTCAAAGATGTACTCAAGATCTTTTTGAGTATTTATTCTTTCAGAAATACTAGCTGTTCTATAAATTCTCCTAGACGGTAATTTATTTCTTTGTTTAATGAGCCATCTTAGTCTTTTAACGTTAATAGTAAATTCTAAGGAAGTGTATGTATCAAGCGTATTATTCCATTGTAAATACTCCGAATATTCTTGAAATATTTGATCTACCTCTAGTAAACTTAATGATGTATTGTCTTTTTTAAACTTGTCTATGTCATCATTTTCATCAAGTTGTGATTTATATGTGTCATAATTTGAAGTATCGGGACTCCAACTTAAAAGATAATCTATTTTTTCTTGTTCTGTCTTCATTTCAAGATCATTCTCGGGAATTATTTTAGCCGTTTCCATTGTTAACAATTCCAAATTACTCATATTACCATTAATAAAAGAACGTAGAGCTTCTGGATAATTTTCAAATATAAATATTATTTTAGTTACATTGTATTCATAATTGGAACTCGAGTAATTAAATATGTAATTCTCTAGATCATCTAATTTTTGAGAATCGTGTTCTATGTATTCTAAAATATATTGTATTAATTTAGCCTTTCCATTCTTTCTAAGTTCAATGATCTCATCAGACTTATTAAAGATATCCGATATAGGAAGTTGACCAGTTTCTGTATAGATGTCAGGATCTTCTCCGGTATTTAAATAATGATTAATCTTTCTTATTTTATCAGCTAAAACTTCTTGAGACTTAACAGGGATCTTTTTTAAGTTTTCGTGAAGAATATCTTTAAAATCGGATAGATAATCGTTAAAAGACTCATATCTTTTAACTATATTAATTTTTTCTTTAAAACTCGAGTTTACTTCAGCTAAGTAAACTCTTAATTCCCAAATGTCTACTAAACTTGTATTATTACCTTCTCTTTCAGAAATTTCAGTATAAAGCTCATCATCTATAGGTTTAACAGTAATAAAATTAGATAGATCTCCTACATCATTTCTATCTACATTCTCTTTGAATGCTAGATACTTTACTTTACCATCTTGAAGATACACTTGGGGCGAACCAGTTATTCTATGTTTGGCATCAGTTGTCTTTCCATAACCTTTATCATATACAAATGGTCTAGTGTACTTATAATTTCTAAATAATTTATTCACTTCTATTCTATAATATTTTGAATCTTCTTCTAGGATATTTCTTAATTCTTCGTAGTCTTTGGGATGTTCTCTAAATTTGAGCATAGTTTGTTTATTTTCCCTAAGTCTTTCTATATAAGACATATACTTAAATGTCCTATTGGGTATACAACTTAAAAGATCTTCTCTAGACATTCTTCTTAATCTATCTGTAATTTCTTTCCACATACCGGTTTGGAATTGAATCTCCTCATTTTCAGTTAATAAATTAAACCTTTTTTCATTACCTAATACCCTAGATAAATTAGTTCCTTCCTTTTTTATCATATTAAATTTGTAACTCGGTTCAGTAGCTTTTGCATCGGAAGATTGTCCCCACACCCTGTCAACTATTACATAAGAAGGTGCGATCGACATTATTTTTTGTTTAAATGTATCATACGCTTTTATATAATTATCAATACTTCTATTGTAAGGTAATTCAAGATCGGTATTTAATTTATCAGAATAGTCTTGTATATCTTCTCCTGTATAACCTTCCGGTAAAGTAGGAGGGTATATATTATACTTATCTCCTATTTTTTTCATGTATTTTACTTCATTCATGTGATACATTTCTAAATCATTCATTAACATAGCGACTCTTTCGGCTTCGTTTTCTGGAGGAGGTATGTATTCTTTTTTATCAGAAGTAATTTGTTCAGAAACTCTTAATATATTGTATTCCAATCTTATAAACTCATCATACTTGTTATTAAATACTTCTTCTGTTATTTCCCCATTATTAAATTTCAACTTAATTTCTTCTATATTTCTCCTTACTTTATCTATAATTTCCTTATCTTCATCGCTAACAACGTATTTTCTACTTCTTTTCATATTCCAATAATTAGTTCTTAACATTTCTCTCCTATATTCTTCAGATGTAACGTTTTTTTCAGCTAAAGAATTAGATAATTCGTCCATTTTAGACTTTAATTGATTATCCCAGTCTAATATATGATAAGTACCCAACTCATCTTCATCAAGATCTTCTAACTCTTGTAGTTCTTCTAAACTGGTTTCACTACTTGTTTCACTACTTGTTTCACTACCGTCGCTCTCAGAAGAAGATTCTTCACCGGACAAATTTGTTTCTAAGTAATCCTCATCATCGGACATGTCGATATGCTACTATATGTTAAATATAATATTTTATAAATTAGACCTGGTAAAATTAAATACGGAAATTATAATGTTATGATATTATTAGTGTAAAAAGATGCAAACAGTATATATTTTAAAAAACTGTTTAAAATCTTACAGAGCATTGATGTTATTATATAAAACCCCTGATATATCTACAAATATAATCATAGTAGACGAATTTTACTATAAAGTATTAAAACTTGATCGTCGAGTAACAAGATTCCCTTTTATAATAAATACAGCCCCTACTAACACCGGTTTAATACCTAGTGTAGCTAGAGTTTTACCGCTTGACCTTTTTATAGATTTATCACAGACAGAAAATAGTTTTAATTTTCCTAAGAAAAAGAAAAAAACTAAAAAGACATACAGTTTACCGACACAAATAATGCCTGATAAACAAAAAAGACTTAGAGATTTATATAGAACTAAGGTTCAACCAAAAGGAGTTCCTTTAATAAGAAAAACATCAGATGGTGGTGTGAATATAGTATTAAATTAAAAAAATATTATATTATATCATTATATGAGATCCATTTGGGATTTTAATGAAACTAAAAATTACACTACTGTAAATAATTATAAAGTTCTTATTTCTCCATTAGCCGAATCTGCGGCTGTATTATTAGAAATGTTAGACACACTTGTGAGAACATTACAATATAAAATAAAAGTTACCAAGGTAAATATGTATGATAAGTATCTTGATTTATTATCAAAAACTCCTCACATTTTACAGGAAATGCAACTACATAAAGACCAGGGAAGTATTATATTTAATGGTTTGAATAAACCTAAAAATGTACATCTAACACGAGACATTCCTATTGGAGAAGATAAAAGACTTAGGGCTAGATATAGAAAGATATTTCTAACTCTTAAGAATAGAAATGGAAGACTAAAAACTATTAATGAAATGAAAAGTCTTTTAGCACATGAGTTAACTCATACAGCGTTAAATCATGTTACATGGAAAGATGATAATCACCCAAAACTTTTCAAAGAATACAATAAAGTTATACTTTCTATGATCAATTCGATTCTTTCTTCTTCTTCCATTCAATAGCAGCCTGTTTAAATGCTTCGGCGTGAATGTATTTATCACCGAGTTCCTTTTTTTGCTCATTTAGATATTTCTGAACAAATAAGTTGTATGGACTAGGTGTTTTCTTTGTATCGTCGTTTCTCTTTCGCCTAGGTTTCTTACCAAATGAAGCTAATGCACTTTTTAATTCATTAACTTCGTTTTCTAGAGTTTTAATCCTCGCCTCGTTGTCGGTCATCTTTTATTTAATTGGAATATTATTTAACTATTGCTTTAAACGTGTTATTTCTATGTTTATCACATAAGGGATAATTACCATGGTAATTTTTATTGAAAAATTGTAACTTACATTTTTTACACATTAGTAAATCTTCACTTTTTTTCTCATTTTCATTATTTATTTCTCTGAATGTAGAAATAATTGTATCCCATTGTTCTTCAGTTAATGTAGTCATTTAAAGTTACATGCGTTTTATTTTTCCTAAGAAAAAATATATTTAGTTATAATAAAACAAAATGGCCGAAGAGAAAAAGAAAAACTTTTTTGAAAAATGGAAATGGTATATTGTGGCGATTATATCTGCTATCTTAATTGCAGGCGGCGCATTCTTTATGTATAAGAAAAAACTACCTCCATCAGCTTAATTAACAATTCCATATCTGTCTTTGAAAGTATTTTTATCACTATTCAAAAAAACATGTGAATCTTTATAATTTTTATTATTGTATTTAAATTTTTGGTAGTATGTCATTTGCCATGGCCAAACAAGAATAGATTCGGTGGGGGACATTTGATATACAATCTTGTCATTATACAATCTGTGATTAACTTTTACCATTAATTTTTCCCAATTTGGAATCGCTCTGGGTTCTTTTTTTTCTAAAGGAACATACAAAACGGGTACACTATTGTATTTAACAGGGTCAGGGGTTTCCCTTTTTGTATGTTTAATTTTACTCCAACTAAATTCTTTAAATTCCTTTCTTTTATGACAAATACAACAGTATATTCCTTCTTTATAATCAGAGAATTGAATATTTTCGCTATTAGGAACCTGTTCGCACATAAAATTTGGAATGGATTCATTTTTTCTCCAAACACACACGTGAACACCTAAAGAATCTGTATAGGGACCATCTGATTTATCAGCAAATGAAGTATATTTTTTTTTAAGCGGACCTTCTCCTCTCTTTTTAATTTCTATATAATTAAGAGCCTCAATAGAACATTTTTTAGGATTATATATATTATCCCATTCTTCTTTTTCAGTAAGTTCCATTTTTCTATATATGTCTATGGGGATTGTGAAATTCGTATCGGTTTCAGAATCCGTTAAGCTAAAAGGTGGTATATAAGTTTCATTTTTCTCTTTTTTGATATGTTTATCAAGTTTGGCGAGATTAATTAAAATATTATCAATTCGGCTCATAATAATGATGATTTGTAATATATTTTAATTTATTGATAAAAATTTTAGTATAGTTATTTTTTTGTAAATTATAATGTATATAAATATAAATGAACTCTGTTGCAATATTATTGATTATACCATTGATCGCGATCGTCTGTGCATTAGCTTACCTTCTTAATAAGATATTACATGGCGGAATAATTTCTGCATTTAGTTGGGATCCCACTACTAAGATTGTTATAACGGGGGCTTTAGCCGATGAAGACGCCCCAACTTATAAAATAAAACAATTAGATGATGAACCCGGTAATTTTATTTTTATAACTGAAGATACCGTTGATGTAACAAATACAATTTCCACTCCCACCACGCCTTCCACTCCCACCACGCCTTCGGCTTCGGCTTCGGCTTCGGCTTCGGCTTCGGCGACCGCTTCGGCTTCGGCTTCGGCTTCGGCTTCGGCTTCGCCCTCGGCTTCAGAAACGGTTGTAACTAGTATGCAAGGTCGTTATAGACATAGATATGGGCGTATCTACGAAGATTTACTACATATATTACCCGTTAATTAATTTAAACGTGTAAATTATGTTATACAATTAAATTAAATTATTAAAATATATTATATACATTAAATATAATGAATTTTAAAATTTTAAAAGATTATAGGTTTAAATTATTATTAATTGTAATTGTAATTGTAATAAGTTTTCTTATATGGGGAATATATAAACTTGCAAATAAATTGAGGGAAGATAATTTTTTCCCTGTGATTAATGATGTGAATGAAATAAAAGAAGAAGATGCTAAATTAATGATAGTTGATCAGGATACTGGACAAATTTCTTTTATAAGTAAAACTTTATATGATATCAATAATTTGTTCACTGATGAAACTACAAATATTGAAAATGCATTAAAAAGACTATTAGGAGAAAACTTGGATCAATCAGGAATTCAACAAAAGTACCGGGCGGAAGGAAATGATGGTATACTTAAAAAATTGGGGATTGCAATTAAAAACATGTCCATAAATCAAAATACCGAATGCGACGATGGCGACGATGGCGACGATGACGCCGCCGAAGATATGCCGCCGCTGCATGGCAGCTGCGTTGGCCCGGGATGTGAGTGACGTTTGGGATTAGGGTTAGGTTCAATTAAACAAACACAATTAAATTAAATTTTTAAAATATATTATATACATTAAATATAATGAATTTTAAAATTTTAAAAGATTATAGGTTTAAATTATTATTAATTGTAATTGTAATAAGTTTTCTTATATGGGGGGTGTATAAATTTGCAAATAAATTGAGAGAAGACTCAGCGAACGGAGATAATCCTTACTATAAAGCGAAGATGAGGAGGAGCGGCATGGATGGGAACACGTACGGGTCCTGCGAGGAAGGTGAGACCATTACGACTGAGGAAGAGTGTTCAAATATGAGCAAATACCTTAGCGAAGGGGGCATCCTAACGTTTCCGATGGGCTACGGCAGCAGCGGCACCCCGTACACGCTCCCGATGGGCTCCTACCAGAAGCAGACTACGCCCAATAACACCCAGGCAGCAGGTTGTAACTTCACAAACTACAGCGGTCAGTCGCCAACGATCTATTGGAATCCTAAGACGACAGATGGCAATAATTACCATTATGCTGTCTGGAGAGCGTGCGGCAAGAGACCGCTATGGACACCAACCACTCCCGGCGGCTCGGGCACGCCCTCGGGTTCGGGCTCGTGGGAAATCGAAAATAATTACTATATAGGGAACAACAAACTCTCGTGCTCGACCGTCACGTGCACTGGCAACCTATGGGGAAGCTGCACAGCCGGAGAACAGCCCATGACTCATCAAGAATGCTCAGAATTCAACGACTGGCTTAACAACGGGGGTCTAAAAACGTTTAAAGATGGGGCATACAGTAGATGGAGCAGCATGAAGTCGTACGTGATAGTGGGAGGCATGTTGGATGGATCGGCTGGCTATAATACCAACATGGCAAAGGGTTGTAACTTCGTGGATTTTTCGAATGCGGAAAGAGCGGCTGAACAGCCGAAGGTCTATTGGAATCCGGCCCCGCAAGATGGCGATGATTGGCGGGACGGTCGGTGGAGAGTGTGCAACAATAAAAAAGTGCGCAAATTAGGATCATCTTCAGCTCCATATTCCTCTCCTACTACTGATATTTTTATTGATAATATTGATACAGATCCGGCGGTGTCTAAATTAATGATAATCGATAAGAATACTGGGAAAACTTCTTTCGTGAATAAAACTTTAAAAGATATTAATGATTCGTTCAACACTAGACATTCATCGATCATGCATGCATTAAAATTGCTATTCGGAGAAAACATGGAGGGTCAGGACATTCCATCTGAATTCTTACAGGTTGGAGATGATGGTATAATTGCAAAAATGGGAAATGAAATTAAAAACAAAAATCCCAGCGGAGCCGCAGCTGCTGACTGCGACGATGGCGACGATGGCGACGATGACGCCGCCGCCAATATGCCTGCGCTGCATGGCAGCTGCGTTGGCCCGGGATGTGAGTGACGTTTGGGATTAGGGTTAGGTTCAATTAAACAAACACAATTAAATTAAATTAAATTAAATTTTTAAAATATATTATATACATTAAATATAATGAATTTTAAAAATTTAAAAGATTATAGGGTTAAATTGATATTAATTGTAATTGTAACTGTAATAAGTTTCCTGATATGGGGGATATATAAATTTGTAAATAAATTGAGAGAAGATAGTTTTTTTTCTACAGATAATGATATAGATCCAGCACGTGCTAGATTAATGATAGTTGATCAGGATACTGGACACATTTCTTTTATACACAAAAGTTTAGCAGATCTCAATACTTCTTTTACCAGTGAAAGTATACAAATTGAAGATGCATTAAAAAAGCTATTTGGAGAAAACATTAGAGGCGACAACATTCCATCAGAGTTCCTGCAGTCTGGAAACGATGGTATACTTAAAAAATTGGGAGATGCAGTAGTCTCGGGCGGCTCAGGAGGCTCGGGAGGCTCAGGAGGCTCAGGAGGCTCAGGAAATAACGATGTATGCGTTTGGAGTGGAGGTGTGGCGACGTGTATGTCTTCAGACGAATACTACGCTTCACAAGGACGTGGGCCTCCCGGCGAGGGTTAGGTTCAATTAAACAAACACAATTAAATTAAATTAAATTATTAAAATAAAAATGACAATACAAATTACTTGAGTTGTTATGTCATTTTTTAGAAATCTTCAAGGATTTCTAGTTCCTTATCCACGATTTGTTCTGGGCGGTTATAATCAGTAACACGCTGTTCAAAGAAATTACTCTTACCATCTAGAGAAATCGTGTCCATAAACTCAAATGGACACTTTACATCATAAATCTTTGAGTAACCCATCTTTTGAATAAGACGATCAGCCTGGAACTCGATATAAGTCTTCATGGAATTGGCATTCATACCAATAAGATCACATGAAAATGAATCACAGATGAATTCTTTTTCAATGTCTACCGCGGTTGTAAACATTTCATTAATTTCATCAACAGACAATTTATTCTCTATGTAACTGTACAAAAGTACGCCAAAATCTGCGTGTAGAGATTCATCACGGGCAATAAGTTCATTGCTCTTACCAAGAGCCTTTGTCATAAGACCCTTTACATACTTAAGCCAAAATATAGCACAGAAAGAACCCGCGAAGAATAGACCTTCAACAATAGTAAAAGCAACAAGTCTCTTAGAAAATGGGATTTCACTGTTTAGCCACTTTTGAGCCCAATCAGCCTTTTTCTTTACACCAGACACTTCTTTAATACCGTTTAGAAGTCTAAGCTTTTCGTCATGTTCTGAAATGTATGTATCAATCATAAGAGCATAAGTCTCTGAATGAATTGTTTCCATGGCAGCCTGCCATCCATAATAAGCCCTAATTTCTGGAACCTTAATTTCTTCAATAAAATTTATAGATATGTTCTCGAATATAATTCCATCAGAGCCGGCAAAAAAAGACAACACATTTGATATGAAAAATCTTTCGTCGTCAGTGAGCTTTTCCCAATCTGGAGTATCGGCTGAAAAGTCAATCTCCTCTGCCGTCCAAAAAGCCTGTTGATGTTTTTTATATTCATTCCACACTTCAGTCCACACAATGGGATACAAGACATATCTGTTAGAAGTTTCGGCAAGAAGAGGTTCCATTTATAATGTACTATTATATAAAATATCTTTTTAATTTAATTTATTTTATATAATAATTAATTTCATATTCATATTTACATATAAATTTATTTAGACATACGAGATACCAGGGCCCTTACGACCGTAGTTGTAAGAAACCCTGGCTTTGGAGAGTCTAGCCTTAAGAGCCTTAGCGGTTACAGGTGTTTTAGTGTAACCACCTCCACTCTTACGAGCCTTGTAAATCTGAACGCCGTTCTTACGAGCAATAGCCTGAAGCTCACTTAGAGTAATCTTCTTGGTACGGTCTTTTACACATCTTTTCTGACCACGGCCCCTGCCAGCTCTCCATCTACGGTTGGGTGAGTAACCAGGTCTGCAGACAGTGGCCATACCGAACTCCGATATGATGTCATCGATGTCCTCACCGAATCTCGATCTCTTACCTAAAACCTTTCTCCAGGCAGCCTTAAGAGATATACCAGTCCTGTGATGAAGTCTCATAGCTTTCTTGGCGTTAGCGTAAATGGTTCTCTTAGACATCTTTCTTCCGCGACGTGGGCTAAGTCTACGTCTGCGAAGGGGCGAACGTCTACGTCTGCGAGGAGAATTTCTGCGGCGGTATGCGCGACGGGCCGCGATAGCCGACTTAGTCATCTTTAGTCTTCTACCAAACTCAGACATACCAAAGACAGAAAGATCGGAGTCGTCCTGCATGCTTAAAGGAATGTTACCGTATGTTCTCTGCGACACACTTGTTCTGCGTCTACGAAGGGGCGAACGTCTACGACGAAGGGGCGAACGTCTACGAAGGGGCGAACGTCTACGACGAAGGGGCGAACGTCTACGACGAAGGGGCGAACGTCTACGCTTGGGCGATCCCCTGGTCCTGCGACGGTACGCGGCTCTAGCCGCAATAGCTTTCTTAGTCATCTTTAGCTTTCTTTTACCAAAACCCATCCCAAGCTCACCTGGGACAGCTTTGAGCCCGTCAATAATAAGATCCATATTTATTTTATTATAAACCATTTATTTTTTTTTATAATTAATACATTTTTCAAAGTCCGCAATCACATGGCGGTATATCACCAAAACAGCTACGTCCATACATTTGCATACTTAAAGGACGATTACCAAATGTTCTATTAGAATTCCATTTAAAGTCAACGGAGTCTAATTCATCAAGATCTTCATATTTTGGTATTGTTTTACATATACCAGTAACCGGATCTTTATATTTACCTACGGGACACCCTTTCCTAGGGTTAAGCATCATTTTACGAACAGGTGATCTACTAATGTAACGCTTCCTTGTTACAGGTCTAGGACCCTTAAGATTCTTGTATGAAACTCTAGCTCTAGACAAACGAGCCTTAAGAGCTTTTTTTGTTAAAGGCCTTTTAGTGTATCCTCTGCGATCTTTACGCATCTTATAAATACTAACTTTATTACGTCTAGCTAAATTTTGTAATTGTTTTAAAGTTGGACCGATGATTTTCCTTGATCTCTTTGCACCAAAAAACATTTTATTATCCTCATAATAAAATTTTTCACCTAAAACTTTTCTCCCGCGCCGCCCGCCTGCACCCGCGCGCCATATAACTTTGGCACGCCATCCATCATATTGATCATGGTCCTTCTTCGTGTTCCAGTGAATAGTATCACCAACTGAATATTTAGGTTGAAGCAGTCTTCTGTCGTCGTAATCGAAATGACCGTCTCGATATAAATAGAGATTATAATGTTTAGCCTTTTTAGGACGTCTAGACCCGCTCTTTATTATGTTACTAATTCTTTTGTTTAGATTTTCCATTTATTTTATTATATCGTATTTATTTTTTTTTTATATGAAATTCGAGATCTAGATAGACGAACTTTGACCCTAACCACCCATTGTCCCAGCTATGGTGTAATATTTATTTTTGTGCCTAACCCAGGGTACCCTCTCAGATGTTAAAACGTCGACGGTCATGCCTTCCGGTTTATAATGAGCAACACCCCTTTTCTTTTTATCATGTATTGTATCTTCAATAAATCGGTAGAACTCGTCATATTTTGATTCAGGTAGAAAGTGAATGATATCATTTAATTTACCCCCAGATTCCAAGTTTAATACAGTCACGTTCTGAGGATAAATACTAACAATAGAGTATATAGCGGGGAGATACTCTAGGTCACTTCTTGTAATGAAATAATAATCATATCCTCTTTCAGATTTTAGAGCAGTTAACGCTGTTGTGAATTGTTTTGAATCCTGTCTTTTTGAAATTAAAAGTTTACCTCGGTCACTCGCCCATAGTTTTACATCTAACGGTGTGTCGTCGTAAGTGGAAAAAATCACATTCACGTCGTATAATTTACTTAAAGTCTTGATCATTTCTTCATGTTTTGACCACAATTCACGTGTATCAATCTTATATTCTTTTTTTGGCATGTTTGAGTAAATAAAGTTCTCTGGAACCCTTCTTGGGTCAAATAATGGTCCTCTTATTATATAAGCGAGAGACGGTTTCGATGAGCGTTCTGGGTTACATGAAGTACGTATTTTTTGAATTGTAATGACTATTAGTAATATCAATGCTATTACAGCGAATATACGGGTTTTCTTCTTTCCCGGGGCTGCGCGTCTGGTAGAGAACATATTTCCCATAATTCAATTTCCTTATTGTAACGAAATATAACAATTTAAAGATAATATTTAATGTATTAATAAATTATTATATGAATCCCGTCTATGTATACCTGGAAAATGGCGCTGGGGTAAAATTGTCTATCAGGACACTCTCTAAAAGACTAAATCTAAAAAAGAGAGCCGTACATTATTATTGTCATAAAGATCCTCGGATTAGAAAAGTTAAGGGTTCTGAAGTTGGCACGGGGAAATGTAAAATTAATGTTTTTACTATAGACCCTTGATAATGTTAGGAAAAAATTGATTTATAGTGTCTTCGTAATTATCAAAAACTTTAAAAGTCCAAGCAGAGTTCTCTTTTGACCAGCTTGCATTTTTAAATGCAGACTTAATTAAACCTCTATTGTCATATGTTTTTGTCCCGTAAATGTAAATATTGTCTTCATTTACTCGATACGCTAATTCTGGTTTTACTTCTTTTGGTTCTTCTTCTACAGTTTCAACTGATATATTATTCTTAATTAGCGTATTAAGTAAATCTAATAGAGGTGACATATTTAGTTCTATACCTTCTAGTCTTTCTTCTAGACTTTCAAATTTAGATTCTAGATTTTCAAAACGAGAATCCATTTTATTTAAGATTTCTTCCAATCTCTCAAATCGTGAATCAATTTCATTAACTTCTTCTTCGAGATCCATTAAATTATATAATATAAATGTATAATTGATTCTTTTATATAGTTTCTTTAATGTTTTTATGAGATCTATAAAGTAATTTATAACCACTTAGATTAAAGTCTTTCTTAATTAATTTTTCTATATCTGGTTTGTATTTTTCATCATCTATCCATATTTCCATTCTATATAAAACACTCGAATATTTAGTACAATCTACAATTCTAATGCCATTTATATGACTTAATATGTCATCTTCATTGCCTATCAGATGTAATATACAATCCATCCATTCATTTTGAAATTTTTTTAAATCATTTCCATTTTTAATAGAATACTCAAAACCATTAGTATTCATTGGATCTTCCCAGCATGGAAATATATCGTTTCTAAAAAAAGAATATGCACATGGGGTTGCATTTACTCTTTTTATTTTTTTAATATTAATACCATCTGAAAACATATCATAAATTTTTGGAATATTATTAAATGTTCTCCAAAATGTTTCAACATCGGTTATGTCAATTAATTTTTCTATATTATCATTATATAATCTCCCAAGATCTTTATAATGTAAATACAATGTCCATTTACAATCTAATTCCATAATAATATATTATGAATTACGCTTTTAAATAACAATTTAAATTATAATATATTATTATTAATAAAATGAAACTTTCAGGAAAAAGAAACATAAACCCTAATGTATGGGGGCCTACTTTTTGGGATACATTACATTTCACGGCCTTTGGATATCCAAATAATCCTAATGAAATAGATAAGGATAGTTATAAACATTTTATAATAAGTTATGTAAAAATTTTACCATGTGACAGGTGTTCGGTAGATGCATATAATCATGTGAGTATGATTAGTGATTTTGAATGGAATAAAATACTTAAAGATCGTGATTCTCTAATAAAGTGGACATGGGATTTCCATGACTCTGTAAATAAGAAATTAAATAAAGTATCTCCTAAACTTAATACATTCGTAACACAGTTTATTGAGAAGAAATCTCCTTATAAACCATCATGGCGTACATTTTTTAATACAATGTCTATATTTATATTTCTTATATTAATCGCCCTGTTTTATGCGAGATTTTTAAGAACTACACGATAAACATTCACCGAATTTAGAAGAGCTAGAATCAGGATTATTCTCTTTCTTAACTTCTGTAGAAAAATTTTGATTATCTAAAATCGACTTACTTCTTATATAATAAGAACCCGTTTTAAGACCGTTTTTCCAACCAAAAAAATGAATAGAGTGAATTATCTTAGGGGTTGGAGGATTCACAAACAAATTAAGACTTTGACTTTGACAAATAAAAGGTCCCCTGTCTATGGCAAGTTGAATAATACATTTCTGAGAAAGTTCCCAGGAAGTCTTATAAACCTGTTCTATATCACTAGGTAAATTTAGATTTTGAACAGATCCCTTATTAAGCATTATTTTTTCAATAAGTTCATTACTGAACAGATTTCTACTCTTCAATTCATTTATTAGATGATTATTGACAATAACATAATTTCCAGAAAGAACTGCCCTTGTATATAAGTTTGAGGTGTATGGTTCAAAGGATTCGTTGTTGCCCATAATCTGTGCAGTAGAAGCTGTAGGCATAGGAGCTACAAGTAGACTATTTCTAATTCCATGTGTTTTAATACTTTCTTTTAGTTCATTCCATTTTTCTTCTGGATAAAGACTATCTAGACTTTTGTCTCTATTTTCCCACATGTCAAATTGCAAGATTCCTTGACTAGCGGGAGAACCATAAAATGTTTCATATGGTCCAAATTGTTTTGAAATTTCCATTGATTGTTCAAGAGATGCGTAATAGATACACTCAAATATCTTTTTATTAATGTTTCTAGCTTCTGTGGAATCATAAGATATCTTAAGAATCATAAAAAGATCTGCAAGACCCTGTACACCTATACCAATGGGTCTGTGAAGCATATTAGACATTTTAGATTCTGGCGTAGGGTAGGAATTAACGTTGATTATATTATTTAAATTAATTACGATTTCCTTAGTCTTTTCGTACAATAAAGTGTAATCAATCTCTAGGTTTTCTTTAATGTAATTAGGTAGACAAATACTAGCTAAATTACATACAGCAGTTTCTTTTGAATCTGAGTATTCCATAATTTCAGTACATAGATTACTACTTTTGATAATTCCGTAATTTTTTTGGTTTGATTTATTGTTAATAGAGTCTTTGTATAGAATGTAAGGAAGACCCGTTTCAATTTGGGTATTAATAATTTTCTCCCATAGTTCCTTTGCTTTAATCTGTTTACGATACAAATTCTTAGTTTCATAATCAATGTACATCTTTTCAAATTCTTCACTGTGAACATCACTAAGACCTATACATTCGTTAGGACACATTAGAGACCACATTCCATCTGTTTCTACTCTCTTCATAAACAAATCTGGAATCCATAGTGCATAAAAAAGATCTCTGGCTCTCATTTCTTCAGCGCCGTTATTTTTCTTAGCATCTAGAAAATCGTATATGTCTGCGTGCCAGGGTTCCATGTATATAGCAAAAGAGCCATTTCTCTTTCCGCTCTGATTTATATGTCTAGAAATGTCGTTATACACCTTAAGAAGTGGCATAATACCATTACTCTTCCCACCTGTTTTATTGATATACGAGTCTTTAGCCCTTACATTACTGATGTGTACACCAATTCCGCCGGCCCATTTAGAAATTTTAGCCATATCCGCGGCTGTTTTATATAGTCCCTCTACAGAATCTTCCGTACCTAGAAGAAAACAGGAACTCAATTGTTGATAATTAGTTCCTGCATTAAAAAGTGTTGGGGTTGCGTGTGTATAATACTTACTACTAAGAGAATTGTAAACATTTTTAATCATATCTCTATTTCCCATATGAATAGCAATAGCTACTCTCATGAAAAGATACTGAGGAGTTTCCTGGTAACCATCTTTTGTTTTTAGTAGATATGACTTCTCAAGTGATTTGAAACCAAAATAGGATATATTATAATCTCTTTGTTCAAAGATACATTCTTCAAAAAATTGACTGTTGTCTCCCTCATTCACATAATTAATAAACTCTTCACTAAGAATCCCCGTATCATACAAATTATTACACAATTCTGTAAAAGTGATTTTATTGTTTTTGTGATGATTATTAATTGCAATTCTACTGGCTAGAATTAAATAATCGGGTTCTTTTTTAAATAAAGTAGCGGAAAAACTTGCCGAAAAATCGTCTAGCTGAGCAGTGGTAATACCGTCATAAATAAGACTACAAATTTTTTGAGCTATAAAAACAGGGTCTACATTTAATTTTTTCCATGGAATACCAATAGTTGTATAATCTTTACACTCTGATGCAAGAGCTGTAATCTTATTAGTAATGAGATCAAATTTAACAGGTTCTTTCTGACCACTTCTAGTGATTACCCTCATCTAACTGTATTTATATAATTAAATGTATTATTTCTATAAATGAATACATTTAATTAAATTCATTAAATTCATTAAATTCATGAATTTAATTTTACGCTACAACTACAACAATTTTTACTATCTGTGATATTTTCATTCATAATTTCGTTTATGTTTAATATAATGATTATTGTTATTAATATAAGTAATAAAATTACAAATAAATTAAAATCCATTACAATATTCTAATTATATTACACTGCATTTATTTTTAAATACTTTTTATACGCAGAATTAGTGTATATCACGGGGTTATCTTCTTTTTTATTCTGAAAATGATAAGATGGATTATGTACTTTTAAAATATTTTTAGGCCCTTGGTTAAAAATGTAAGATGTAGGTTCCTTTTGAGTTGGAGATCTGTAGTGTGGGTTTACTTTGATATTTGATGGAAGATTTCTAGCAGATCTATCACCTTTGAAACGCGGTTCTACTCTAACATAGGGACTCTTTAGAGATTGTGTATTAACAGGTTGCATTCTTTGTTTAGGAGCTGGTTTATTTACCTTATTGCGATATCGTTTATCTTTTTTGAAGAACTTAGGCCACACCCAAAAATAAATGAGGCAACCAATTAAAACCAAAAATATCACACCGCCTACAATTTTTATCGTTTTATTACTAGCCCCGGTTGCTTTTGCAGCCGCCTTGGGACCCTTCTTAAGAAGAAAAAATGCTCCCATTATAATAGCTGCAATTATTAATACAATCACTATTAATCCACCACCAAGGCCACCCACGGCGGCCCCGATGCCTTTGCCAGCTCCCTCGAAGGCTGAGGCTAAAGCCTCGCCAGGGGCTCTAATCATATCTGCCATCTCAGTCTGTGTGGCGGCGATGGCGGCGGCATTGGCCAGACCTGCTTGTTTAATAATCTCATCCATACCTTCCCGTATCGTCACATTATCTATCTCACTTCTATATTTATCAATAACTTCGACCGAAGCAGTTTTTCCCATTTCTACGGCTTTTTGAGAACATTGTTGTACAGTTATATCGTATTGGGATTCTGCAAATTGATCTAATTCTAAACCCCTTACGGGGCCATGTATCTTCATTTCTACACTGCCGTCAGCCTTAACATTAACTTGATTTTTTGTGATAGTTTCGGTTATAAGAGTATCTTGCTGTTCGTATGAATTATCAACGGCGTCGCGCGTCCACTCCTTTACGCTGTCCTGCATCGCCCCCGGACCAACTGTGTTTCTAACTGTTTCTAGACAAACCGTCTCAGAAAGTCTCTTCATACTAGTATTTACGTTTGATATAACCTCTTCAGTCATTTCTGATTTAGTATCGAGCTTGAGACCTGTAATCAATTTTTGATCTATGCTCGAGTCTGAAAGTGGAGCGTTCTTGGGATTCTGATATACATAAAATTCAAGGGCTTCCTTTGCTAATTTTACATTTTGCTCCATTAGATCTTTTTTAAGTTGTAAAATTCCTTGAACTGCATCCGTGGCGAGTTTAAGGAGGCCAGGGTTTTCAGCCGCAGCGATTATTATGGCTGGATTCAAAGTCAATTCTACAACCCTAGCACTAAGGCTTCCACCTGCTCCATCATCATCATAATTTTCGGACGCCTCGATGGCCGCTTTAATGTTTTCATTAAGCAACACCTCGGTCGCCTCTATGCTTGTTAACATGTCTTGTGTTGGAGGATATGTCTGGAAAGAAACAGTTGTAGTGGCATCAAAGTCGACCCCTTGTTCCTGTTGAAAACTTGACAAAGTACATGACATATTCTTTTCTTCTAGTTTCATAGAATTAGCTACAACAGAAACTGTTCCACATCCTTTTTCATACATAGAATTATCTATTTCTGATTGACTGTGTTTCCCGCTTGCGGCTCCGCCTCCAAATGGAGTAATCACGACAGCGCTCACCGCGGTTGTCTGATTCTTAACTATATTATTTAATTTTTTCTCACATTCTGCGTCTGCACCCATTGCCTTTGCCGCATCCGTCATCTTGTCGAGTGCCTCGTTTTCATCATATGGCTCACTATGGTTTGGTACTGGACACGTTTGACCGTTAGTACTGGTCATCTCTATTTAACTATAATTAATATTATTATTTAAAAATTAATACATTACCTGGGTTATATCAATAATATTGCAAGAATTATTAAAATAAAGGCGAGGGCTCCGACATATAAATACTTTTTTTTAACACCTTTGATGTAATAAGTATCTACTAAAGTTATTAAATATTTAGCCTTTCTTTCCATATCAATTATATTTGTGGCTACAATACCAGTGGCGTCATCAGCATTTTTATAATCCACATTATGTTTATTAACCCAGGTTTTCTTATTAAGTTCCATTATTCTATTAATCTCGGCCTTGGCCGGTTTAACTTCGTTTTCAAGTTCTTCTGCTTTATCTACTATTGAAGGATCTTTTAAATAACTAGTCTTAAATGTAAAAGCCGTGTCTCCTAAACGGTCTAGATCGCCTTTCAAACCCTCTAATTTTAATTCAAAATCTTGAATGAACTGAGGTTTATTACTCGCGTCCCAGACATCGAGGCTGTAGAGGTCTGCTATATTCTTCCGACCCTCGCAGTCCCCATTTGACAAAGGTTCTCGACAACTAATGTAATCAAATCCACCTCTCGTAAGACAGCACGCAGTCCACCTCTTCCCGCGACTGCCTTCTTGGGACCATCTAGCAGGAGTGCCCTCGTCCTCATCATAATTATTACATTTTGGAACCGTATTTAAACGTTTACATTCATGCCAGGGTTGGGTGTCCTTTGTGCAGGTATCCATGTTACTACACGCCCCTGTAGTGCAGCCGTCAGGACACTTCCTGTTCTCCGCCACCCATCCGGAGTCTGGTTCACTCCCACAAGTCATATATTGTACATTGCTAACGCTTGACATATCACCCGCTGCAGAAACAAACATATTACACGTGTTGTGTTCGGTATTCTTTAGTCTACATGCCGGAGGTACAGATTGTGGTTCACTTTCATATAATGACGATCTTCTACCAACTGATTGGTGAGATTCTATCGGCGTAACAAATTTGTCGCCTTCTCCTTGAAGCATAGCGGTAACAAATTCTTTAATAAATGATGTGCTACCCGGACCCAACATCCCACCGTCTTGGTTATGTCCGTACTGCCCTCCAGACATCCATTGGTAAATAGTAGGGCTGTTTGCCGTATCATCAGCACCGTGATCAGGACATCCCCAAGACATACTATTAAAGTAACTACCCTGTTTTTCTGTCTCATATAAAAACCTATTCACAGCATCTTCTGTCGTTGCATTAGTGGTCGGGATATTTAGATAATGCACCTCAGTAAGAGTCTTCGGTGTTATATTTAAATTATTCGCGAACGAACTTCTAGCAAGTTGCTTGTTTTGTATAAAAGCGCACAAAGGATCTGC
>Ga0181395_1000236_pt1 | contig 22958 bp, 20 predicted proteins | sample 18SPOviralmetaG_FD_130124 | JGI IMG/M metagenome (GOLD analysis project Ga0181395, IMG submission 130124) | Marine viral communities from the oligotrophic San Pedro Time Series (SPOT) site, San Pedro Channel, CA, USA - 18 SPOT_SRF_2010-12-16 | ecosystem: Environmental > Aquatic > Marine > Strait...
GCATTAGTGTACACCTCAAGACCAACACTTTCATCTGTGTGTAAAATCTCTAACCTAGCACTACTAGTGTCCCAAAACATGTATTCACCAGAATCATCACCAAAAAACTTAACGTCATAACCAGTGTCGTCTACACCTACGGTTAAAGTACCATTTATTTGTGTGTTAGCATCTAGTGTAGTTGCTCCATTTAAATAACTTGTACCGTTATTATAAAAATCAAAACTTGTATTTGTAGCGCCAACGTATATTCCCGGCGCTTCTAAATCACCGTGAACATCTAAAGTACCTGATATATCTCCGTTACCATCAACATCTAAATCTGCTTTTATTTTGTGTGTAGCCATTTAGTTTTTTTTAAATTAAGATTCTAATACATCAGTCATTGAGCTATAATTAGACAAAGTTTTCATATTATTATATGCTTGCCTCATAATATTTTGCCCTCCAGCTGTACTATTTGCAACTGAAGGGGTAAATATAAACTCTTTTTGATCATAATTATTATTAGGATCTGCTTCGTAAACAGCTTTATCTTTGTAAAATTTTACTAAATATTGAGCTGATAAACTTTTTACAATACTCCCATCTACTGTATTATAATTAGCATCATGATTTGCTCTTATAACAACAGCATGTGCTTCACTAATTGTTATTCCTTGATATGTTAATTCTCCTGTTAAAGCCATTTTAATTTTTATTTAGTTAAACTTAGTCTACTTTAGTTATTAATACTATAACATCACTAGATCCAATAGCTACATTAGTGTCAATTGTAACATTGTTTGCATCTGTTCTAACTACTTGTGCATAAACAGTTTCATAAGAACTTGCATCATAACATTGTACAATAACATCTCTTGTTCCTAAATTGTGTGTAATAGCTATATCTAAATCACTACCATCACCAATTGTAGCTTTAAAACTTCTTGCTGCTAAACCAGCAGGTGTTACAGCTCTTGAGCTATCAGAACCAGCTAAAGCTTCTGCAGTTGTAGCAAGCTCAACTTTACCAGCAGCACTTGTAGACGCAGCACTTACAATACCTGTAGCATCTCCACTATCTAACGTACCTACAGTTGTAATTGCTAATCCATCAATATCAGATTTACTTTGATCTGCAGTTGCACCGTTTTCTACGTTAATCATTGTACGTAAAGAACTTGCAGATATTTCTTCTACAATACCAGCGCCTGAAGAGTCTCTACCTAACACAACGTTTGTAGCTGTTACATTTTGCATTTTAGCGTATGTTACCGCGTCAGCAGCAATTGTTAAGGCTCCACCAGCTGCAACTGTAGCATCACTACTAATATTTCCAAATATATCATCTTCTAAATTACTATATGTAATTTTCTTTACAGCAGAAGCACTAGTATCATGTACCATAAGTATATCATCTTGAGCAAGAGCAGTTAATGCTGCTTGTCCAGATATGATGTCTTCTGCTAACATACCATGATGAACTGCACCTGCTGCTATAGTTGTTGCTCTGTTAGATGATGTTACGTCTCCAGTAAGATTACCAATACTTGTTACAGTACCAGCTGATCCTGAAGCATTACCCGTTACGTTACCTGTTAAATTACCTACAAAACCATCAGCTGATTTAATAAAACCAGCTTGTATATCTGCATAATCAAAACCAGTACCACCAGTATTTACAGTTGTAGTAGGCTCAGCTTGATTGCCGTCGAAGAAAGTAAATGGATTACCATCAGCACTTACATCTCTAAATATACCAGCATATTTTGTTGTTGAACTTTCTACATACTTAGAATAAAAACCAGTATCTACAGAATCAGCGGAGTTACCGCTAGCTAATACAATTAATGGATCTTCTACACTTAACGTAGCAGTGTTAACTGTAGTAGTATCACCTGATACAATTAAATCTCCTGTTACAGTTAAATCATTACCTATTGTTACTACATCATTACTATCACCAATTGTAACTGCGTTAGATCCAAACCCACCAGCTAATCTAGTTTTTAAGTTTGCTACAGATACGTCATCGTTTGTATCAGTGTTTGTAGTAAATGTTAAAGATGACTGTAAGAACGTTGTTAATCTACTAGCGTCCATACGTTTAACAGTACCAGAATCACTAACATCACTAACTAAAAATTCATCAGTAGAAGCGAGGTTGGCACCTAAATCACCTTGTCCAGAAATAATGTCATCATTTAACATGCCGTGGTGAACTGCTGCTGCAGCAATTGTTGTAGCCCTATTGCTAGAAGTTACATCACCAGTTAAATTACCTATACTAGTTACTGTTCCGGCCGAACCAGATGCATTACCAGTTACATTACCAGTAAGAGCACCTGCAAAAGAAGTTGCTGTAATTTTTCCTGTTGAAGGATTATAGTGCGCAGTACCATCTGTTTCTAATCCTAAGTTACCACCATCAACATCACCACCTGCAACGAATACAAGAGGATTATCTTCGTCTGTATCTTCATTATCAGTTATTGTAACTGTAGTTGCTACTGTAGCCGTGTCAGCGTTACCAGTAACGTCACCCGTTAAAGCCCCAGCAAAACCTGTGGCAGTTAATACTCCAGAACTTGAGTTAAATGTTAAATTAGTTCCAGATTTAGGGCCTAAATTACCAGTAGCAGCTGTTGTAAATAATACATTACAAGAAGTGTCAGAGCTTTCATCAGCAACTGTTACTGTTGTTGCTATAGCCGCTGTACCAGATGTATCTTGGCTACCACCTGTATTTACACCAGGTAAGTTAATTGCTGCAGAACCATCAAAAGATACACCACCAATATTTCTTGCTGTTGCTAACTTCGTTGCAGTATCTGCATTACCTTCTAGTGCTCCATCAAATTTTGTAGCTTCAATTTCACCTGAAGCTTTCATTATAATTACAGGTGTCTCGTTGTTAGTTTTAAACTTTATTTGGTTATCAGTACCAAAATCTATAAAGTTGTGTGCATCTCTACCAACTGTTAAAGAAGCGTTTGTAAGAGATGTTATGTTTGTGTTTGCAGCTGTTACTGCTACATCACCTGAGTTAACTGTTATACCGTCACCAGCACCTACAGCTAAAGTTACACCCCCTGAACTACCACCACCAGTTAAACCATCACCAGCAGTAACTGCAGTAATGTCACCAGATGCTGATGAAAGAGATACCCAGTTGTCTGAGCCTGTGTGAAATTTTATTACATTAGCGTTGCTATCATAATATATCTGTCCTTCACCAGCTAAACCAGAAGGATCGGATGTTAAATTTTGAAGTTTAACATTTGTAAGCTGATTATTAGTTAAGTTAATATCCGCTATAAATTTTACTTCTGCCATTTTTTTATTTTTTTATGTTTATTATTATTTTTAATTAAAGTATGCTTTCCCTGAGAAAGAACCTTGAAAGTCTAATGTAACCTGGTTAACACTATTATACGTTACCTGGCCTATTACGACTTGGTCTGCAGAGTCAACAACTGTTACTGAGGATTTTTTACCTAAATTATGAGTAATAACCCATTGAGAAGCAGGTACACCTTGTGAGTGTACATAATTTGCATCTGTTGTAAAAATATTGTTTGTTAACTTTTGTTGTTTTATCCACTTTGCCATATTAATCTAAATCTATATATTGTATTGTTACCCCTTCGTTTTCTACGGCATCTGCTATAAGTGGGTAAATTCTCTTATATGCATTGCCTGAACTCCCTATAAAACCATTCTTATTTACTTGGTTGTTTTCTTGACTATCACCCACAAGTAAACAGCCTGCAGTATGCTCATCACTATTGCCAACATGAATGAGAATGTACTCAAAACCAGGTACATCAATAATATGCAACATACCCCTATGGATACGAGAATACTTTTTACTGTACCTTTGGTTGAATCCTCCTTCATTTCTTAATTTTATTTCATATGTTCCAGCAGGTATTCTTGTCTCTTTACTTCTTTTCTTTTTTCTATACTCATCTTCTAAAGTATAAGCAAGAAAATTTATCCCATCTGTCACATCTAAAAGTAAGCCATTAGTAGAATCAGACTCACTACTGAATCGTAATACCTGTAGTTTCATATTTATGCTTTTTTCCAGTATGCGTACTCTACATTACAAGTAGCAGTATCTGCTCTAGCTTCTAATCCAGCTCCGTCGTTTATAGGAAAAAATACAAACTCTCCAGGACCTACTCTAGCATATTGTACACTAGCTGTAGTTTGAAGAACAACGAAATTTGTTGCATCTAAATTTTTAAAGTAAAAATAGAATACTCCACTTGTTCCTTCATCTACTAATTCTTGGTTATCAGCTGTTGTTATTGCTAATCTAGATAATCCTACACTAGGTGTAGTTGTTGACGCAGTATTTGTTACAGTAACATTTAAAGAATCGCTTGAAATATTACTACTCGATAATGTTAATTTTGCTATTAATGTTGCCATTTATTTTTTATTTTTTAATTATTATTTTTCTATTTACGCTTCCATCATTGTATCTGTAGAATAGAAGCTGATTTTTAATTTTGTTTACAGGTCTACCTAGTAAATCTGTAACTTGTATTAAATTTTTATCTGTCCTTTTAGGTAAAGGTCCTGACCAATTATCATTACAATGATCGTATGTTAATTGACATATATTATCCCATGCATTATTACAACAGTAATCATCTACTTCAATAACCCAAGCATAACAAAGATCGTTTAACCAATAAGGATTACCTGGTCCTGTAATACATTGTGCATCATATAAACAAGATGCAGAGTCATTTACATTAGCAAACGCATCATAGTTAAAAGCATTTGCATCCATGCATCCCTCAACCGCCGTAATACATGAGCCATTATCTGTGTTAGCCAATGAGTCATAATTAAGAGCTGTAGAATCAGTGCACCCATAAACAAAAGGAATGCAGCTAAAATCCTCAGTATTAGCCATTGGATTATAGTTGATACTATTAGGATTAGTACAACCATATATAAAAGGAATACAACTTCCGTTATCAACATTTGCTAGTGGGTTATAATTAAACATAGTACTATCCATACAACCATATATAGGTAGTATACAAGAAAAGTCATCTGTGTTTGCATTTGGATTATAATTAAGTGCTACTGGATTAGTGCACCCATATATGTATGGTATGCATGTTCCATTGTCTACATTTGCTAACGGATCGTAATTAAACATTGTACTGTCTGTACATCCGTAGATTGGTAATATACAACTAAAATCGTCTGTATTAGCATTCTGATCAAAGTTTAAAGCTATAGGGTTAGTACATCCGTATATAAAAGGTATGCAAGTATTATTATCTGTATTAGCCAAAGGATCATAGTTAAACATAGTTGAGTCTGTACATCCATAAATAAATGGAATACAGGAGCCATTGTCTGTATTAGCTAATTGATTATAATTCCACATTGTAGGATCAGTACACCCATATACTACACCTATACATGTTGAATCATCAGTATTTGCTAGCGGATTATAATTTAATGCTGCAGGATTTGTACACCCATATATAAATGGTATACAAGAGTTATTATTAGTATTAGCTAAACTATCATAATTAAATGCTAATGCATCTGTACATCCAAATATTACTGGTATACAAGTATCAGCTGTGTTTGCTGCAGGATTATAGTTAAACATAGTATCATCCATGCATCCATATATAACAGGTACACATGAAGCTGGATCATTAACATTTGCAAAAGGATTGTAATTAAACGCTAATGAATCCATACATCCAATAATTGTAGATACACAACTACTATCATCTACGTTAGCAAATGCATCGTAATTAAATGCAAGTGGATTAGTACAACCTAATACTACAGGTATACAAGAACCATCATCTGTATTAGCAGAATCTACATAATTAAAAGCTGTACTGTCCATACACCCTAATATTGTAGGTATGCAATAATCACCACAATAAGGAACTGCAGAATAAGTGTACCAAAAAGGACTATCAAATGCTTGTAAAGCGCCTTGACCATTATTAGCAAAAGGATTTGTACCTTCTTCTAATAATACAATGTCATTAGCATTTACAAGTTTAAAAGAATTATGCCATGTTTGAAACTGTACTTCTTCAGGTGGTGTTTGTGGTCCACCTATCTCAAAGTAATATATTGTTACAGGTGCATCTGAATCTAATATTAAATTAAATGTATCAGCGTAAGAACCAGGTCCCATTGTAAAGTTCCATAACATTTGACCTTGTGATACTCCTAAATATGAATTACCCCAACCATCACCTGCATCGTCTTCTAATATCAATGTATAATTACAATCAGGCACTAAATCCATAATTGTAGCGTTTGGATTATAATTAAATGCAGCAGGATCAGTACAACCGTAAGTGTGTAATGTTAAACAACTACCATCATCAACATTTGCGCTATCAACATATTCTACGTAATCATCATCTGTACAACCATATATATCTGGGGTTGTGTTACAAGGTACACCATTTTGTGGTCCTGAATAAGTTACAGTCCCAAAATTAGGATCAGGTAAATTCCATATAGTATCACCGTTACAGTCATATATAACTACATTACCATTTAAAGCTCCTCCAGCCATACCATCACCATAACTATCATTTAGTATTAATTCAAAGCCTATGTTTTGATCTATACAAAAAGTATAAGTAAATGTTTGTCCTATATCATTAAAGTTATAAGTACCTTGTGGTGCTTGATCTATTATACCACCACTGTTCATTATCCATGAAGTTTCACCTGGCCAATTGTCAAGTGTAAGCTCCATTGTTATTTGATACTCAGTTGCTGTATCACATGTAGTACCTGAGCATGATCCGTCATCAGTTGTTGCCCAAGGATTATATGATTCTTGCATTGGATCTGTACAACCTGGTATACAAGCTGTTGGTGTAAAAAACATTGTGTCTGATAAAGTTCCATCAATAAACTCTAATACCATATAATGTTCTTCATTCCAATTAGGAGGCATTTGTCCAGGTCCTGCACCTATAGCAAAGTTACTCCAACCACCACTAGGCCAAAACCCAGGTATTGTTATGTTGTAACCATTTGCAGATCCATAATGTAATTCTATTACAGCGCAGTTTGTATTGTTATTTGTTTCCCACTCCCATGATATAGCTGCTTGAGCTCCCCAACACATTTGCCAAGCTGTGTCGTTTATAATACCATTACAAGGTGGATATGTACAACTACCGTCATCTATTGTAGCTAACGGGTCGTAATTTAAAGCGTTTGGGTCCATGCACCCATATACTGGTGGTGCACAAGGCAATATGTTTACAGTAGTATCTCTTAAGTAAAAAGAACCTAATACTGGATCCCAGTTTATTATTAATCCTTGACATAAATTACGCATTCTAAAAAATGCTGGTTGATTAGAAATCCATCCATCACCAAAGCTATCAACTAAAGATACAGTGTAATTACCAGAGTTTATAAATATTGTAGTATCTAAAAACTCATAAGGAGTAGTTGGTTGATGAAACATAGCTGTATCACCATTAGCATCAGATACCATAAAAAAGTGTGATTCTGCTGGTGCATAAAAATCATATTGTACTTGGTAGTTTACCCAAGTATTTTGTCCTATTCCTATAAAAGGTAATAATAATAATATTAATAATAATTTTTTCATTTTAAAAATCTGACATTATTTGTTCATTAATAAAGTTTTGTATCTCTTTTCTTGTTGCAAGCATTTTAAAACTAAGATCTGCTTGAAACCTTTTTATTTCTTCACCATCTTTAAATATAATTATAGTAGGTACTATAACTACTTTATGTTTTTGTTGCAAAGCTGTTTCTTTTGTAATATCAACTTTTGCAATATCACAATCAGATAGTTTGTCTACCCACGCAACTTTATTAGAGGCATTCCACTCAGCATTAAATTCTGTTACTACAATTTGTGCATTAGCAGAATTAAGTATAAAAAATAATATAAGTAAACAAATTAGTTTTTTCATTATCTATTGTATAATTTATCTTCTATTTTCTCAAGAGTACCTTTTATTTCTTCTACATCTTTTTGTGTAGTTATAATAGTATTACGTATCATTTGGTCTTTCATATCAAACTCCATACGTGAAACTTCAGGATCCGGAGGAACCGGTAGTTCTTTTGCTTCGTTTATATCTGCCTGTAATGTAAACCACATACCAACTAAGGTAGCTATCAAAAAGGCCACCCCTCCTAATGTTTTTAGACTTAATTGTACAGCTGTATCTTCGCTTAGTTCTTTCGCCATAATTCAACTATAGTTCAAATCCAAGGTTAAACATCATAAATCTAAATTTTGCACAACTTGATTCATCGTTTTCACACATTTCACAAGGGCAAAATGAAATTTCAAGAATAGTTAATGTACCTACTCTAAAGTTAATTTCGTATTTTTCTTTTTTGTTTCCAGCATTCCAGCTATTTATAAAATTCATATTTTAACGTTTTCCTCCAAAGTACGCTTCTGCGTGTCCTTCAGAAATTAATAATTGATTTAAATTTACGGCTTCATTTTCTATTTCTATAAAAAGTTCTCCTAAACATCTACCAAACTTTCCTGAGCCGTGAGATTTTAAAGTAATACAAGAACATGTTGTTAGCAGTTCTTCAACTCTAGCTTTTGCCGCAAGTCCTAATTTCTTTTCTTCTAAATCTCTTGTTCTAGATTCTGGAGTATTTATCCCCATAAACCTAATTCTTTTTTTAACATGTACATCAAATCCTAGATCAATCATAGCATCTATGGTGTCCCCATCGATAACTCTGTCTAATGTTATTACGTATGTATACATTAAAATATTATATAATTAATTCCAAATTTAAAATCGTACCACTCTCTATTCCAATACTTATTGTATTTACCTTCTACAAAAGCACCTAAATTTTTAGTGTACTTGTATCCAAATATTAAACCTCCAGAATAATCAAGCCATTGTCCATCATTGTATTTTTCATAAGAAAACTCACCATTATCTAAATGATAAGGCATTACATTAGCCCAACTATGAGCCCAAAAGTTTTTCTTATAATAATAAAAATCAAATCCTAATACTATAGAATGTTGTATAGTATTATCTAACTCATTTCTTTTTCTTTCTGAATAATTATATAATACGTTTGGGATTACTACTTCTTCCCATACTTCTTTACTTGTTGCAACAATATTACCTTGAGGGTCTTTGTATTCATTATTAAATACATCAATTGAGTATCCTTCTTGTATTGCTAAGTATGTGTAATGTAAATTACCATTACCTAACATCCAATCTGCTAAAGGATCATACCCATAAGGTTCAGATAGTCTTTGTACAAGTCCAGCATTAAAAGATATTTTATTATTTACTTTATATCTATATCTCTGAGATGTTTCAAAGTATTTAATATCCGCAAACCCATCTTCTAAATACTCTCCTTTTAATATGTACTTATCTGCTACAAATCTAATAAAGTGGTGTTGATCTAAATAATCTACACCCTGCTGTCTTTTATAATTAGCTTCAAATAAAAATTCTAAACCAGATACCTTACCTACATTAGCACCATCTGACCAACTAGTTTCTGTACCATCATAGAACGTATTTGCTCTATTCTCATACCCAAACCTAGCTATTTTTCTAACTCCTAAAGCTAGATTATAATCATAAGGTGTTCTAATAACATTTTGTTGCAATATTCCTGTATTAACAGAGAATACATCTTCATCAGATAAAGATGTACCTCCGTTTACAGATGCATAAAATGTAGAAAATTTAAAAGCTTTTTTAAAATCTATTTGTCCGCAACATTTTTTTGGTGCAGTACAAGAAATTAAAATAACTAATAATATTAATGTAAATAATTTTCTTTTCAATTTATTTAAGTATTTGTAATCCCATTATTTGTTCAGCTGTTATATTTTCAGGATACATATCTTCAGTAATAGGTGTTATTTCTATTTCAAAGTCTTCTGCTAATACTAAATTAACATCATCAATTTGCTTTTCTCTAGCTTCTATTACTTCAGCATTAGCTTTTTTTAATTTTTCTATTGCTGCTAAAGATTTTTTATCCGTCTTGTTTTCATAAACTCTCATTTTTGCAGCTAGCTCCGCAAACTCTGGAGTTGCTATTAAGATTCCATCTAAATGTTTTAGAGCTTCTCTTAATTTTAAAATGTTATCTGCAACTGCTATTGCAAATTGTTTACTTTCTACTTTTGTTAATTTTGGTAAGTGGTTTGATAAATTTACCCACTCTCCGTTTTTTGCTTTAATTGTTTTCATCGTCTATTATGAATTGGTTAATAATTTAATTAATTAATCACTAAAAAGTGAATTTTACTACTTGTGGCTGATGTTGCTCCAGTAGCCGCTGGATTATGTAACGATATTTTAAAACTACCACTCGCTATTGTGTGTGTACACGCAGTTAATTGTGCATTATTAGTTGTATTCTCATCTTGCACTGTTAACATAATAATTGAGTTAGCAGTTACTGTACTATTCGTTACAGTAAATTCTGCATTAGTTGCTGCAGCTAGCGCTGATGCCGCTAATGTTATTCTACCAGAAGTTGCATTAATTGTAACTCCTGTTGCGTGGTTTGATTCTTGTGTAACTGTTCCTGTACCTGTATGTACAAGACCTTTAGCTGCTTGGGTAATAACTAAGTTACCTGTATCAATTGATACGTTTTGTCCCTCAGCTGCAACACTTAATCCTGCAGTAGCTGTACCACTTGTATATGTTTTTAATTGAATTGTTCCGTCTGAACTTCCTGAAGTATCTCTACCTGCTGTAAGAACTACATTACCTCCAGCTCCATTTCCTGATGCTGTACCTCCTGTTAAATTTAAATGTCCTGCAGCTGCACCAGCACTTCCTCCTCCTTCAATTGTTACCGCTTGACCAGCTGTACTAGATGTAGTAGCTGTAGGTTTTATTGTAGGGGCATCTGTGTTAGTAAATCTAATACCTCCTTTGATGTTTAATGTATCAGCAAATGCTGCAGTAGGAGTTCCTTGTCCTACAAATACTTTACCATCATTATCTACTGTTAATCCTTCTGCTGTTCCATCTCCAGAAATAAATGCTGTTCCTCCAACTAAATCTACATTATATGTAGCATTATTAGCTGCATTACGCATATCTATGTTTGCTTCTGCATTTGTAATAGTAGCTGCTAATGTAATAGCTCCTGCTGCATTTGTAATTGTTATACCAGAACCTGCAGTTAAAGTTGCTACTGATGGGTATCCAGTAGTTGCATTACCTATTAATAATTGTCCATTTGTAGACATAGCTGCTGTAGCTGCAATTGTATCTTCAGCACTTGCATAAAGCATTGCACCTTTAGCTATTGTAGATATTCCAGTACCTCCATTTACTACAGGATTTACACCTGTAACTGTACCTGTAAAATCTATACCACTTATAAATCCAGATGTAGCATTATTACATAAACTAAGATCTACACCAGCTTCTAATACTGTTAATACAATATTACTAGAAGTTGTACCTACAGTTAATAAACCTGTATCACCACTCTTTATTCCTTTAAAAGCTATTTGATTTTTATTTGTTAGTGTTGCACTATTATATAGTGATTCACTGCTAGTTCCTGCTGTAGATACAGATGGAAATAGACTTTCTACTGTTAATTTTTTTGATTGACCTGAGTTACTATTTGTAACAAGTAAAAAATCTGTACTCGCTACACTAGTTTTTGCTAAGGTTCCTAAGTCTGTTACTTTTGCCATATTATTTTTTTTATATTTCTAAACCGTTAATACCATCAATACTCAATCTACCTGTTCTACCTCTGTTTGATGCTGGAAAAGATCTAGTGTTTTTAATTACGTTTTCATCTACTATATTGCAGTCTACACAAAACTTAGCTACAAATGTATTAAATTTATCTAAATAGTTCACATTGTTTGGGAATGAACTTATTTGTAAGCCTGATACACATTGCTGCCAGTATCCAGACTGTGCTCCTTGAGAAGTTTCAGGATTAGCACCTGCCCCAGTAAAGTTTGTTGCTGGTGGAACTACTTCATATATATTACCACTAGGCATTTTTATAACATCTCCTAAATACAAAGTATTACCAGCTACAAAGTATAAATTTGGATCTGTTATTGTAGTTCCTTGTCCTGGATTTATAATTGATCCTGCAAATGCTTGATCGTTAGCTCCTGTTTTAGGTCCTCCTATTATCCACTTTGAAGAACATGTAGTTAAGCTAGACACGTTTGCAGTTGAAGAGTCTGCACAATTATATATACATTTAGTTCCTCTTTTACTTACTAAGTACTCTATTAAAATAACTTTCCAAGCATTCATTATAGAACAATCATCTGCTTGACCAGTAACTAACTTATTGTAATACTGAAATCCATTTTTTGCTATACATGCTTCTAATAATCTAATTAATGAGTTAGTATTACTAGGTATACATGGGCTTACTACTGCTGGGTATTTACATGACCCATCATCAAACGCTGCATTTGGATTAAAATTTAAAGCATTAGGATCTATACATCCTCCATAAATACATGAACCATCATCTAGTGTTGCAGCTGGATCATAATTTGAAGCATTAGGATCTGTACAACCACATGTTACTGTTGTACTACTAATTGAAAAAGTTTGTGTTTCTGTACATCCCCAGTTATCTGTTATAACAAAGTAGTATACTCCAGAAACTAATTGTGTAAAAGTTGAAGTTGCAGCTGCAGAATATGTAGTAGGATCTGCATATACTGATACTCCAGCATTTGTAAAATATTCTATTGTTTTAGTTTGTCCTGCCATTATATTACTACCAGGAAATGCAATACTAACAGTTACTGTTCCATCTGCATTACTTGCTCCACAAGTTCCTGTTGCATTTGTTGTAGTAAATGAACTTGGTTTACCTTGGTTATTAGGATTACATGGAAAGAAACAACACCCGTCATCTACAGTTGCTACTACAGTAATACCTGCACAATTTACATTGTAATTGTAAGCATTAGGGTCTGTGCATCCATATGTTCCATATATACATGAACCATTATTAGTATTAGCAGCTGGGTCATAGTTTAATGCAGTTGGGTCTGTACATCCAAGAATTGGAGCTATACAACTTCCATCATCACAAGTTGCTAATGGATCATAATTTATAGCAACTGGATCCATACATCCGTACACACAATAAATACATCCTTGATTACAATTAGCTAATGGATCATAATTTAAAGCTGTTGAATCAGTACAACCAAATGTAGCAGTTGAAATTTGTACAGTTGCACTTGTTTGTGTGCAATCTGGAGAGTTACTGTATGAACTTGTTAGTACTACTCTATAAAAACCATCGTCTACAAAGTTAGTAGAAGTTAATGTTGGTCCTTGCGTATACGTAAATTGATATGCAGCATTATTAGTAGGCACATAAGTATTTGTATTTACTACAGTTATTACACCTTGCCAATCTGCATGTTCTAATGTAAAGGTTAATAAATCTGGTACAGGATCACAATAAAAATCTGCTACTAATTGATTAGTTTGACACGTCTGTGATGGATTTGTTAATGTAGGTTGAGCACAACAAAAACTATTTAATATTGAACACATAGACGGATTAGGCCACCATAAAATATCTTCTGCTACTGGTATTATTAATACACCAGGAGGACTATTTGTATTTGTAATAGCTGTGGCATAATTACCACTTGCATCTACACATACATTTATAGGTATTGTAAAATAAAATACTTGATAACATTGTTCTACTTCTACTGTAGCATCTGGATCAATAATTGCCACTTTTACAGCATAATACCCATAATTTATATTTGTACCTATACTAGCTGTATTCCAAAGTCCAGACCACCCTAAATTAGTGTTGTTTATTAAACTACCTACTGTAGAAAAATTAGTTAAATCATTAGAAGCAGCACTATTTTGTGCAGCATCCCAATCAACTTTACTCCCAGTGTTATAAAATTGTAAAGTATATTGTGCATTTGCCATTCCATTAGCATCTACAACATCATTTATAAAAGGTTGAAATAAAGCAGTTGGATTAATAAAAGCCATATTAACTGCACCATCATTTGAATTTGTTCTAAGTGTAGGTGTTGCTATAAATGAGTTTAGACTAGCTAGCGCTATTTCTCCTGCTGTAGGAGCAAGTTGAGAACTAGCATTTATTAAAGTTCCATTGTTTGCATTACAATATAAACAAGAACCATCATCTACTACTGCATTTGAATTATAATTTAAAGCTGCTCCATCATTTGTACTAGCATCATTATCTGTACATCCTGCTTGACCAACTCCATCTTGTACACATACATCTATGTATGCGTAACAAGGAACTGTAGTATTTGCTCCATTTACACTTTCGTCTCTTACAAATATTCTATAGCATCCTGCTATAAGACCTGTAGTAAAAGTACCATTATTTGTACTAGGTGGAATTAATGTTGATGTAACACTATTAGCAGTAACTTGCAAAGCTGTAAGACCTGCAAATGCTGAACTTTGTGTTGTAGTAACTGCATCTTGAGCTAAGTCTTCTTGAAATCCAAATGTAAAAGTATTAACATAATCTTGACCTCCTAATGGATGAGTTGCGTATCCATACCCTAAAACAACTGGACTTGACATTGAGCCAGTACCTAAACCTCCAATGCTAGTAGCATTTAATGCTTGAATTGTCCATGCATATCTACCATTACCTGTTTCGTTTCCAGTAGCTGTTCCTATTCCTCCTGAAAATCCTCCATCTAAAACTGTAACCTCTATTATTCCGTCACTTCCTCCTTGTGTTGTTGCATCTACAGCTATTGCAGATAGGGATAGCCCATTACAATCTGTACAACATGTATTTGGATGATTTTGTGTTACAAAGGTTGCAAGACTAGGATTTGCAACATAATTAATTGGAGTTATTAAATTAGCACCACTACAATCTTCTCCTGTTAATAACCAGTGATCAGTAGATCCTTGATCAGTACAAACTGTAAAGGTTGGTCCCGGTGGTGGTGCTGTTGTACAATCTGGAGTATCTTCTGAATATACGTGTACGTTTGAAAATCTAAAACCAACTCCAGTATTAGCAGCATCAAAAATATAAGGCATACCAAAACCAATTAACATTGACTGTTGTAGTAAGTTTCCTTCTAACCAATCGTATGCATTACCACTTATGTTATTATTAAAATAGTCACTAGCATTAACTACATTACCTGTTCCTGGAGTAACATTGTTATCCCCATCAAGGTTTGTTATAAAACCTTTGTAATATTGTTCTCCTGAATAACCGTCTTCTTGATTACCAGTTGCTCCAAAATTAAATGGTCCATCATTAGAATCAAAAGCCCAGTCATAGTATTTAAAATTATTCCAAGTAAGATTTTCATGATAACCAGAAGGCATTGTAGTATTATTACCATTGACTGTTTTAAAAAATCCTGCATACATGTAGTCATCATGATTATTTCCAGCGTATCCAATAGAAACATCACTTACTGATGTGTGCACATGTCCTGAAGTTCCGTCTCCTTGACACCCGTCTGCTCTTACTGAGTTTGTATACGAAGGATGACTAGCACTACCATGACTAAGATCTAGATGTGCTGTTCCTGGTAAAATAACTTCAAACTCTCTAGAGTCTCCTCCCGCCCAAGTTACTCTAATTTTTCTTTGAAATGGACAAAAAGGTAAAGCTGTTCCTAGGTTTTCGTATTCTAAATATATTTGTTTTGAACCTGTAAAAGTTGGATCAGCTAAATAATTAGAAGATTGGTATGAAAGTATAGCTTGTGATCCTAAATTATAAGGTTCTATTTCATAATTATTACTAGTTGTTGTAAAATATGGTGCCCCGGGTGAATTAGAAGGTGTTACATCACTAATAGATACAACTTCATCAAACTCTGCATCTATAGTAAGTGCACCTGTAGTTGAATCTTCTGCTGTAACATAAGCATTTACCTGTACTCTTATAAATGCTGCTGATAAACTACCTGATGGAACATAAGGTCCTGCATGTAGTTGTATATGCTTAGCTAATCCTGGAGGTGGAGGTGCTCCAAACATTTGACCTCTTCTATGTTGAGAAGGTAAACCTGAATATGGAGTTACTCTTAAATTAATTTCTCCATCACCTTCTACTACATCTCCTTTTATATCTGGGGTATCAGACTGTATATCTGAATCCGTGTTGTAACTTACAGCTGTTCCAATAGCTCCACCGCCAGAGTCTTCACCTGATGATTCTCCAGAACCAGATGAGGTTTTTTCTTGTTGTTGATCTTCAGATTGTTCTTGACCACCTCCTTGCTCACCGTATCCTTCTCCTTCTGGGTAGTAAAATATTGGAAAGTATTTAAACATATTTTATTTGTTTAGCAATCGCATCCGCAACTATTGTCACAAACCTCTCTTGCTTTAGTGTATTTATTATGTGCATCTGTAATATATCCTGCTTTTAATGTAGTAAGTACATTATTTGATTGCTTTAATGAATACTCAGCAGATTTTAATAATAACATAATCTTTTGAGCTTTTGCTAAAACTGAAGAACATTTTGCACAATCACATGCACAGTCTATAAGTTCATTGGTTAATTTTGTTAGACAGCAATCAATATCACAATTAAGTAATACAGACTTTCTGTCCATTTCTGCTCCATTAATGTAGGAGACTATGGTTACAATTCCATTAGTTACAGATAAATCAGAAACTAATAAAGGATAAGTAATAGGACCGCTTGAAGCAGTTACTGTAAAACTTGGAGATGTTATATTTAATATACTTTGTCCTGATGCATTTAATGCACTAAAAGTTAAATTAGCACTAGTACTAGCACTATAATAATCTGCAATTATATTTATCTGCTCACATGTATTAGATGCTGCAACTGTTAAAGCCATAGTTTATTTTTTAAGATTAGAAAAAAAAGACTAACAGGGGGACTAATGCCCCCTATAAGTCTTATGTTAAATTAAGTATTAGTCTAATAGATAATACTCAATGATAATATCCATTGATCCTGCAGTGAAAGCTTCTCCACCTACAGTTATACCAATAGCTGTACCATCTGTTGTTACACCACCTGTTACATCAGTAACAACATTACCTGCAGCCATAGCTGCTTGGTTATGTGCTGCTGAAACTGATACACCACCTACTGTGATAGTACCTGTTTCACCATTACTTGAAGAGTTTGAACTAACACTTGGTACTGTAATACACGCTGTTACAGTTGCTCCGATCGGGATACTCATCGTATCTGAAATAGTTTTTGCACCTGTTCCAGAAGAAGCATCAGTTGCTTGAACAAAGCTTGCTGTTGCAGTCATTTTTCTGAGTGATTTGTTACTTGCCATTTTATTTTATGTTTTTAAAAGTTAATAATTACAGTATAACGTTAGGAAATACTCCTGCGAAATATGCGTTAAGTTTATTTTCTACAATTAAACTATCAGCATCACCTGCTTTTAGTCCAAGAGTAACTTCAATTAAATTATCTACTCCGTGAATTTGTGAAGAAGAAGAACCATCTTTAGTTGCTGTAATATTATACATATCGTATAAAGTACCTGTAGCTACTTGATTAGTTGGCTTAATAGGAAGATTACGTCTTTCGTAGTAACCATATTGAGATCCCATTAATGTATCTTCATATTCTTGTAAATAGAAACCATCACCAGATCCTCTTGATCCTGCAGTTTGTACACTTTCAGCCATTGTAGTTCCGTTACCGTTACCATCAATAGCTTCAAAAGATAATTCCATTTCTACTAAATTTTCTTGAACTGAACCATCAGCTTTAGTTTCACCTTTTTTGAAACCTGTAAAATCAATACTAGATCCATTGTTAGTAATACTATTTACCCAATGAGGTAAATCAGCATTAATAGCTGTAGTAAAAGCTGTACAGTGAACTGTTACAGCTGAAGCAGCAGCTACAGTAATAGTATATGATTTACTTTCAAATGGTGAGTTACCATTTGTTTTATTCATAACTTTTAAAGTATGTTGTCCAGCTGCAGTTGCAGCAGTAGCAAAAGTTGCTCTTTTTACTTGGGCTGCTTGAGCAGCTCCTACTTTTCCGCTATAATCTACTACATCTCTTCCGTAAAACCAAGGAGTTGCAATATTTTTTCCATCAGATCCACCACCTACAATTCTAATTTGTGGAGCATCTGCGAATGTATCCCCAAGTACTAATTCTGTAGGTCCTGATTCGCTCATTTTTTGTACGGAAACTGCACCATCATCAACTAACCCACCTGTAAGTGAACCAGATAATGAAGTACCATCTCCTACTATTAAATGTCTTGCCATTTTTTTATATTTTTAAATTAATAATTATTCATTTTTATTTACCTCTATTTGATGAGTTTGATACCTTGGATCTGAGATCCCTTCAAGTATGCTACTCACTGTCATGTCCACTATCTCTTGATGACAGTGTTCGGGTAATTCACAACTAATCCCCAAAGATAACGAAATCTTAGAGGGTTTTCTTATATATGTTATTTTCAAAGCGTCTATTATAAATATATCACTCGTGTACATATCTATAGCATTACCACGTATTGTGTATAATGGGTCTGTGTGTTTGGTTGTATTAAAAGGATCTGTTAGCAATGTAAAAATATCATCTTGCTGTGCAAAGGTGCTACTAACTGTAACTTCTACAGGATCTGAATTTAATACTCTTTTTTCTTTTAAATTTGCTGCTGAATATAAAGGAGTTTGACTTTGTAGATGTGATCCTCCAGAAGCTACATTAACTAAAGTTGTTACTGTACCTACTGATGCATCCCACTCTAACCAAGAAAATACATTTGGATCTGGAACTACAATAAATTGTCCTTGATAGTTTAGTTCTCCAAACTGTTCCCAGTATATTGAAAAACCTGTTCCTGGGTTATCTAATATATTTCCTTTAACACCATTTATATCTTGTGGAAATGTGTAGCTATTATTGTTTTGCCAAACTATAGCTTGTCCTTGTGTTAAATCACTAGCGTCTTCATACATTACAATTGAATTTGCAATTGAAGAGTTGTTGTTACAAACAAATGAATCTAAAGAAATAGTAAAAAATAATACAGGTGTAGGCTCATTTAAAAAATAATCTATTTGACTACAGCTATCGTTTCTATGAACTCTAGCTAAAGTGTTAACTAAATATAAATAGTCAGGAGGTAAAGTAAAAGAATCAATAGAAAACTTAACTCCTAATGTTTCTTTAAAATTTACAGAAGCCTCATACTCTCTTACTAATGATCTTAAATCATCAATACGTTTTTGGGACTCTTCAAATCCTTTCCTATACTTATTATTTTTACCATACTTTGTATTAATAAATCTCATTTGAGACTTATTTAATTCTATATCTATTTCTTGAGGTAAAAGCAAATCAGCTTGGAGTGAATTTATTTTATCCACTCCTTGCTGTATTGCTAAATGCATTTCTTGTACATTCATATTATACTAATGATAATTCTTTTAGTTTAGCTCTTAATAATGTTAATTTACCAGAGTTCTTTTTATCTTTTAAGAATACAACTGTATCTTGTGTTGTATCTCCTAATGTCTCATCAATAAAAATAATCTGATTTCCTATCTTTCTTAAAACTCCAGCTGTAACCATTTCTTCAATTTCAGCTTTTAATTCTAAATTCTTATCTGTAGCAATTCTAACAAATTTCTTTGGATTAGCATTTTTAAGTTCATATAAAGAATTTTCAATTTGTTCTACTGTCATTCTATCAGGATTAGTATTAGAAATTAATCTTAATACTCTCTTCATAGCTTTTTCATTAGAGGACATCTTAATAAATTCTTTATCTGCATCTTTTTTCATTTGTATTTCATTATTCTTAACTTTATCATCTCGTGTAAGGTCTTGAATATAAAATCTTTTATTAAAATCTGAATCCATTTCTTTTTTAGTCATGGCTACATGCGGATGTTTTAATGCAAACCTATATTTAATATAATCCATTATACTAAGAGGATTGTCATTATCATCCATACCTATTTCTAGTTCTACCCCAGTAAATCCAATTGGGATTGTAAGTTCTGCCCAAAATTGTTTAGAATGTTTAGGCCAATCATTGTGCTCTGGACTAACATCTAAAATTCCTTGCATATACTTTTTTTCTTCTTCAGGGGTAAATCCTTTTAGGGGTTGTCTATTTACATAAACGCTGCTTAGCTTATATATAGCTTCAGCTCTTACTGCTTTAGGCAAATGGTTTAATAATTCCTTTTGTCTAAGTGTTACTTTTTTACTCATAATAATAGTTCTTTTAAAGTTTTAATTAAGTGGATGTAAAGAATAACTCTCCGTTAATAATTTAATTAAAGCTATGGGGGATTGCTCCCCCACAACCTTAATCAAAAACCAATATATAGACGCAAATTAATGCCTATGTTAAGATGCTGTACAAGTGATGTCTAATGAAGTATCAAATCTCTTAAGAGCGATACCTGCAGTTTTCAACATATGTACAGACGCCCCGTCCACATCAGAAGCTCTAGCGGAAGTTGAATCAAATCCTCTAGGGACTACAGATCCAGCTACACACCATCTCATTGCTTCACGACCTTTCTTAGAAATCATCTGAAGGTTATTTTGACCATCATAATTTGATTGATCAACAAATACCATTCTGTAAGATTCTAAAGAGTATCCTGTAATAGGGTGTTTTGCACGAGCTTGCGCCACGGCACCATGATCAAATAATGGTAATTTTACCACATTGATTGTGTGTCCATCTACATGCTCATAGGATGTGAAGTATCCAGTTAATCCTAGGTTACGTCCTGAACCTGTGATAAATCTGTTTTCTCCACCTACTTTCCAAGATCCAGAAGATCCTGAGAAATGATTTTTAAGAGCTTCATCAAATTCTCTTGCACCACCAGTACCAGTATATAAAGTTACTTGTTTAGTTGCTGCATCAGTCATTCCGTAGAATAAATCTCCGATGATGTTCTTAAGTTTAGCTTCAGTCATTACAGAGTAAGTGTCAGTATTAACAATTTGCTCTAAAAGACCAGGACCAACGATTACAGGCTGTCCATTCTCATCTTTCATGTGAGTATGTCCGTTTGAATCGTAAGTTTTTTGACCATACCAGTAATACATTTCACACTCTTCTTTAAAGTCAAGCATGTGTAAGTACTCCTCATAGTCCATCCAAAGTTTAGTAGTAGATCCACCTTTAGTTGGTAGAGCAAATTCTGCTACAAAATCTTTAGCGTTTCCAGACATGTGGTAAGATTTTCTAACTGTAGTTAGTTTGTTTCTTACTAATCCTGGAGTTTCCCAATTAGATGCATTACCTCTAGAGAAATCAACTCCTACAGGTGCATACATTTGAGCCCAAAGCGCTCCTGCAGTAACATCTGCTGCTGCAACTGTTGCTGATGGTGCTGGGTTTACTAATTGTAAAGTGTATTTCCATTGAGATCCTCCAGCTACTTGCTGTGGCTCTTTCATAATACGTGCTTGAGTACCTGCTTGAGATACTAATACGTATGGGAATACAAAATGCTTGTCTGGGAAAGTAAGCTCGAAGCTTGCTCCTCCTAAACCAACATTTGATGTGCTAGTCATTGTTGCTGCTACTGGTCTCGTTCTCAATCTATGTGTTGCCACACGATATTCATACTCCAAGCGATCAATAGACTTTGTGTTTCCAACACCTTCTGTTAAGAAAGATAGTGGAAATCTTTTGTCATCTTTACCTGCTAAATGAGTAATAATTGGAGACAGTTCAGTAGGTTTAGATAACAATGCATTAGCAAGACTGTTCATATCAGTCATTTGCGAATCATTGTAAAACGTCTTTTGAACGCTTATATTTGTTCCATTTACTGCCATTTTTATAAAATTTTATAGGGTACCTATTTCCCTGTTTAGGTATATTTTTAAATATTAAGATCTAAATTATCTAAATCAAAGCTTTTCTTTCTTGTTGATCTTTTACGAGCACTTTTTACAGTTTCTTCGTTTTTAGTTATTTTTTGTCTTAATGTTTTCGTAGCCGTTGTTCTTGCCTTCTTGTTTATAATGTCCTCTAGATTAAATCCTTTATACATCAAATAATCTATAGCTAACTTTTTTTCCATTTCAGCTTCAGAGTGATCTATATCACGCTGTGTGTAACCTTCTTTAGTTACCGGCTTCGAGAGATAGTTAAAGAATTTTGATTTTTCTCTTTCTGGAACTTGCAATCCTGCAAACTCTTTTGATTCTTTAATTGTCTCTTGAACTCCATTCCAAAACTCCATTTGCTGCTCTTGCTGCTTTTGTAGTTCTGCTCTTTGTTGTTCTACTAACTGTTCTTTCTGCTGTGCTTGTACTTTACCTAAAGCATCTTTAGCTGCATTAGCTTTATTAGCTAACTTACCAGAGTCTTCATAATCTTCAAGCATTTCTTTAATAAAATCTGCATCATGACCTTTTTGTTGGAAATAATCTGAAAGAATTGCTTTTTGACTTCTCGAGTCATCTTCTGCAATTTCCATAGTATTGTAATCCAAATTAGGATCATAAGCTGTCATAAATTTTTGAGATTCTCCTCCAGCTAAAACATAGTCTAAATGTTTTTTAACTAATGGAAATTTCTCAAGCACTTCTTCAATTCTATCATCTGCCATTTGAGAAGCTACGTCTTTAGTCATTTCTGTCAAACCTTCTGCTGTATCTTCATACTCTCCTTCATATCCTAAGCTTTCTAAAATTTCTTGAACAACTGTAGGATCAGCAGGATCAGATGGTTCTTCATCTTCTTCTTCTTCTTCTTTAGCTTCTACTTCTTCTTCTACTTCCTCCTCCTCTTCTTCTTGATCTTCTATATCTTCAAGTTCAGATTCAGGTGTTTCTTCTTTTACTTCTTCTTCTTCAGTTACGCCTTCGATTGGTTCTATCTCAGCAACTGTGTCAACTCCATCACCTGCAATGAC
>Ga0181395_1000238_pt1 | contig 22940 bp, 41 predicted proteins | sample 18SPOviralmetaG_FD_130124 | JGI IMG/M metagenome (GOLD analysis project Ga0181395, IMG submission 130124) | Marine viral communities from the oligotrophic San Pedro Time Series (SPOT) site, San Pedro Channel, CA, USA - 18 SPOT_SRF_2010-12-16 | ecosystem: Environmental > Aquatic > Marine > Strait...
AAGAGAATTTCTGAAATGGCTGATTCAAGTGGCGACATGTCTTACGGCTACTCGATTGGGTATAACGGAACTTCCAATAATTTCGAGATCAAAAGACACTCAAACAGCGTTTCTGGTAATGAAGTTCTGATAGCGAATAGAAACACAGGGGATATCGGGATTAAGACAGCGTCTCCCGAAGCTGACCTACATGTGTATGGTGGCAATTCAGGGCAGACTTTTACAAATGTTGTGCTGGGTGTTGAAAACGCCGGATCTTCCAACAGCTTTTATGTGTTTCAGACAGCTACGTCAGGAGGAGGTAAATCCTTTTCCATTACTAATGCAGGAAATGTTGGTGTTAATACCACTGCGCCTGAAGCAAAAGTCCACGTGGTTAACTCATCAACAGACGATATTCTTCTCTTAGAAACGACAGAGGCTTCAAGTACGGCATCACCGGTTCTTAAAATGAAGAGAAATAGCTCTTCTCCTGCAGATGCTGACTATATTGGTCAAATTAAGTTTGCAGGTGAAAACGATGCAGATGAAGAAATAAACTATGCAAAGATTACAGGCAAGATCGATGACGCTTCGGACGGATCTGAGGATGGTATTATAGAGTTTGCTAATATTAAAGCTGGGTCCCAAACAATCACAGCCCGACTAAGATCAGACTCTTTGCAACTTCTTAATAGCACCAACCTTACTGTTGACGGAAGTTTAGGAATAGGCACAACATCGCCATCGTCAGAGCTGACAATTAACGGAGCACAGCCGGCTCTTACATTTCGCGAAAGCGATTCAGATCGTGCTGAAATATCTGTTAACGATTCTGACAATCTTGTCATTACAAACCAGTCTACCAACAAATACATCGTATTCAAGACCAACGATGCCGGCACTACGAGGGAAGGGTTTAGAATTGGTGGTGTTACGCCTGAAGTTGTAGTTAATGAAGGATCTGATTCTCTAATTGACTTTCGTGTAGAGTCTAACAACAACACACATATGCTATTCGTCGATGGTGGAAATGAAAAGGTCGGCATTGGTACTAGTTCGCCTACGGAAGCGCTAGATGTCGACGGCACCTCCATTCGTTTGCGTCAAAGCCTTACACCAAGCAGTGCCTCAGATGTAGGAGCTGCAGGACAAATAGCCTGGGATGCCAACTATATCTATGTTTGTGTTTCTACAGACACGTGGAAAAGGGTTGCAATTGGAACTTGGTAAAAGTTCAAAAAAGTTTAACTTTTATTGCAAACGTGTGCAAATCTTGTCTGCCTATGGTATATTAGTTATGTAGATGGGGATGGTCCCCAAAAACAATAATCCTCGCCAAGGAGATAGAGATGAAGCTTAAGGTACGTAACGACGACATCGTTTTTGGAACTAACATTCTTAAAGTTAAGGTTCCGAAAGCACTTCGAAACAAGTTTAAAAGTGGTCTAGATTTTGTAGACTGCGCACTAGGTGGTGAAGGTTTTACACCATCACAGGTTCTTCTTTTCACCGGTACTCCAGGTGCCGGTAAGACTACGATGATGCTGACACTAGCAGATCAGATTACAAAAAACGGTGGTTTGGTAGTTTTCAACACTGCTGAGGAATCGCTCTACCAGGTCAAGCTGATTGCTGAACGTCTCAACCTGAAGTCTGGCTTCGCTGTAGGGCAGGAAACACATGTTCCTACTCTTCTAGAAGGTTGTGACCAACTTCGAGCTAGACGAGGCAACAAAAACAAGCCGTTCTTCTTGATCGTTGACTCTCTCCAGTGTATGGATGATGGAAAATACAAAGACGGTGCAGTTAACAGTCAATCTGCGACAAGAGCTCTACAACTTATCACTGATTACTGCAAAGAAGAGTTTACCAACGCTATCGTCATTGGTCAGGTAAACAAAGAAGGAAAAATGTCTGGGTCTAACAAGCTCAAGCACATGGTCGATGCAATGATTACACTTTCGGTAGAAGAAAAGGATCCTGACCTTCGCGGTTGTCGAGTTCTCCAGACGGTGAAGAACCGATTTGGTGGATGTGGTCACACTTTCTTCTTGGCTCTCAATGAGCGAGGTTTTACAGAGGTTGCGCGCGTAAGCGCTGCTTAAGAAGGCACCTGATTGGTGAGTCGGATAGGTGCCTTCGCTATTCCTTGGCGGGCCGGCTCACCCTTTTTGGCTGAATGGTGGAATTGGTATACACAACAGACTTAAAATCTGTCGCCCTTAGGGCTTGCGGGTTCGAATCCCGCTTCAGCTACCATATTTAGTGAGGTTTTCAATGAAGATACTATTTTTACACGGCCTGGAATCGACACCGGGCGGAAAGAAACCGAAGTTTCTAGAGAGCTTAGGTCATGAAGTGTTAAATCCTGCAATGATAAGGGAAGACTTTAAAGCTTCAGTCCAAATAGCACAAAAGGTATATGACAAAGAAAGTCCTGATATCGTAGTTGGGTCTAGTCGTGGGGGTGCAGTCGCTATGGCTATGGAAACTCGTGACACTCAAACAGTGTTAATAGCACCTGCATACAAGAAATACAATGTTAAGCCTGATAAGCTTTGCGGAAAGCCTACGATCCTGCACAGCATATGTGATGATGTTATTCCAGTAAGAGACTCTGCAGACTTAGTTACAGAGCACGGTTATCGTCTTCATGTTTGTGGCGAGAATCACAGAATGTCTGATGAAGATGCACTTAACATGTTGGCAAAGGTGATACATGGTTGACAAGCGTAAACAGTTTATGATATCTGTGATGCTAGAGTCTGCTATAGCTATAATACTACTTGCGCTGGCTTCAGGGCTTTTTGCCGTATTTTTCCCACTTTAGTTTCTTTTTTTTCCAAACATGTGCAAGTTTCCTCTGCGTATGGTATATTAGTTATGTAGATGGGGATGGTACCCATCCTTACTAAGGAGAAAAACATGGCTGACAAAGGTACAACTTCTAACGATCTGGCTCCAGTGGCAGAGGTAACTGACGCTGAGGCAGCTTCTTTCAAGCTTGACACTCACCTAGTTAAGCTCATGTGGGACGAGCCTTTCTTTTCTCACGTTCTTCGGACCGTGACTAAGATTCGCACTGACATGATTCCTACTGCAGGTGTCTTGGCAAAGGACGGTGATGTTAAGATGTGGTGGAACCCTAAGTTTCTTGCCGGTCTTACCGCTGATGAAATCAAAGGTCTTCTTAAACATGAATGCTATCACCTGGTGTTCGAACATACCACCACGAGGCGTCATGATCCACACAGAGTTTGGAACTACGCTGCTGACCTGGCTATCAACAGCTTGATTCCTGAGCATGAACTTCCAGAAGGTGGTCTCATTCCAGGTAAAGCTTTCAAAGATCTTTCTTCTGAAGACAAAGAAAAGATGGGTGAAGAACGTGTACGGCGTTACGAATCTCTTTCTGCTTTGATTGAAAGCTTCCCAAAAGAAGAGGCTGCTGAGTGGTACTTCTCTCGACTCATGGAAAGCGAAGATGCTAAGGACGCTATCGAAAACAAACCTGTTGAAGGCGAAGAAGGCGACGGGGAAGGTCAAGGCATGGGGCCTGCGATTCCCGGCACTACTGATGATCATGAAGGGTGGGACGATCTTTCCGAAGAGGAACGTGAGCTGGTCAAAGGTAAGGTTCGTCAAGCTGTTGAAGATGCTGTAAAGGAATGTGACAAGAAGGGTCAATGGGGCTCGGTCGGAGCTGGTACTCGAGGTAAGATTCGAGAGCTGATTTCCAAAGAGGTGCCTTGGCAGTCCATCCTCCGAAACTTCGTTGGCATGACTCGCCGAGCTAATCGTCACAGCAATGTGCGTCGTCTCAACCGGAAATACACTGGCATTCACCCAGGAATCCAGCGTGGCTACACCTCTTCTATTGCAGTCTACATCGATCAAAGTGGTTCTGTGAGTGAATCAGAGCTACAGCTCTTGTTTGGTGAGCTTCGGAATCTTGCTAAGCAAACTGAGTTTGTCTGCTTTCACTTCGACACTGAGGTTGATGAAGCAAGCGAAATGACCTGGCGCAAAGGTAAAACCCCTTCTGCCCATCGTACTCGCTGTGGTGGTACTTGTTTCAAAGCTCCCTCCGAGCATGCTAACAAGAACAAAAGCCGGTTTGATGGTTACCTTATCTTGACTGATGGTTACGCACCTGATCCGGGTCCTTCCAAGCTTCGTCGTGGATGGGTCATCACAACTGATGGGGAAGTTCCGAACTTTGTTACGCGTGAAGTTTCCTTCAAGATGAAGGCTCCGAAAGGTGAGCAGCAGCTAGCTGCTTAACTTATATTTCATTAATCCTTAAACAATTTCAGTTTACGACTAAAATACTCTAAAAAGGAGAGTGTTATGTTTACGAAGTCTTATACAGCAATCATCAGAAGTTCTGAAGACATTAAAGCTGTCAACGTTCAAGTCACCCCGGGAGACGAAAAGAATCCCGACCTCAAGTTTGAGGAATACCCAGAATACAGCCTAGTTGCACTAGTGCCAGGACAGCATGCAGGATGGTCACATGTCTTCATGTCAGATGTGTTAGTAGATGCGCAGCGCAAAATCTATAGCATCGATGGATCGACAAAGTCAGTTGATGTGTGGGAGCTTGAAGACGCAATCTAGTGCGTGTGCAAATAATATGGCCGTGATGAGAAAGGGTGCCTGTGACGAATAATCGCAGTGCGCCTTTTCTTTTTGTAGAAGTGTTTGTGTCTTGCAGTATGATAGTGTTTGTGGCCAGTTCTGACCTTGTAGACACTACGTGATTCAGGAACATACGTGTAAGTTGTAAGTGTACAGCCGCACAATATTGCTGCAAAGCATCCTATCATAAGTGTTTTAATCATTAAATCCTCCTAGTAAAGTTCCGAACATGATGTTTCAATGTGATCCCAGTAGCACATGTCTTCCCACCAGCACCATTCTTCAGCGCAATAAAAATCCCAATCCCCATATTCATAAGTGCAGCAGTAACCAACACCAACGCCGTAATCTGTGCAATATGACGGATCAATACCCACAGGATCAAAAGGAGGTTCACATACATAGACTTCCTCGACATAGACCACAGGTGTTTCAGCATAGATAACCGTTGGCTCTGGCTCTACGTACACATGCTGAGTCTTTGACGTGTGCATAACAACGGGCTCAGGATAAGAATGGAACTCACACCCAGCCATCATTAATGCACCAATAATTGCGTATCTCAATTTCATATTTACCTCCTGTTATGTATAAATAGTAGTCTTTATGATGTGCACGTACAAGACAAACATGTACAACGGTTACAATCGGGCGACATAGTTATATACACAACGGAGGTTTAATAGCATGGCAACAACAGTCGCAAAGACAACATTTACTTGCAAGATCACTGAATCTATTACTATCAAGGGTCAGCCCCAACAGGTTGTAACAAACTTGTCAATTCCTAATGTCACCGACTATAGTCATCGGATTATGTCAGTGGCAACAGGTACATCAAGTATCGTTACGTTTGGAGCATCTGATGCTGCTGGTCGCATTGACAGCTCTAGATTTAAGTACCTGAGGATCACGAATCTAGATGATACAAACAACGTTAGACTAACATTTCAGCTAACCAGCAATACAGACACATACGAAGTTGTGTTAACACCTAAGACTTCACACGTTTTGACAAGCAAGTCAGGTGATACGACTACAGGAGGCGGAAATGCTTCACTGGAAGATCTTACATTAGTTAAAGGTACAGCTTCAAGCGCTGCATGTGACGTAGAAGTATTTACAGTATCTTCTTAAAGCGTGTGTAAAACCTCCTGTTACAGTATATAATAGTACTGCAGACAACAACAGCATGGAGGTTCTATGTCTACTCGTTTCGGCTATGCTTGCCTAAACATGTCGCTTTGTGCGCAAAAGCCTAAAGTCTTTTGCAGCAGAAGCATGATCAAACGCACATTTCAAGCGAAAGGTATCAACTATGCCTCAGAGCTTGCACTTGCAAACACGTCTGATCTGATCAAATACGTTGCATGGAACAATGCCCATGGCGTCAAGATTTTCAGAGTTACTTCATGCCTGTTTCCTTGGGCTAGTGAATATCGACTCGAGGATCTGCCTGACTTCGAAGGCATCAAGACAAATCTAGAAATTGCAGGTCAAATGGCACGCGACGCTGGCCAGCGGCTTTCAATGCACCCAGGTCAGTTCAATGTTCTGACTTCAGAAAGAGAACATGTAGTCAACAACTGCATTACAGATCTGCGTATCCATGGCGAAATCTTCGACATCATGGGCATGCCGCGCACCCCAGGTGCTAAGATCAATATTCATATTGGTGGTGCATACGGCGATCGTGTTTCAGCAACAGACCGGTGGTGCAAAAACTTCGAAAGGCTCCCCGACTCTGTCAAAATGCGACTTACAGTCGAAAACGACGACAAGCCCAACATGTATTCTACTAAGATGCTTTACGAGATGGTTCACAAGCGCACTGGCGTGCCTATTGTATTTGATTCCCACCACTTCGAGTGTGGACCGCAGGACAGCACTTACGAAGAGGCATTCGAGATGGCAGTCAAAAGTTGGCCCAAAGGCATTCGTCCTCAATGTCATCACTCAAACAGCCGCAAGAAATATGAAGATCCAACTGCAAAGGTGGTTTCGCACAGCGATTGGTACTATGAGCCATTTCGCGACTTAGGTCATAGTGTTGATGTTGTCCTAGAGTGCAAAGCTAAAGAGCGTGCTCTGTTCAAATACATTCGTGACTTTGTCGACACTAAAGCAAAAGAACCTAACATTAAAGTAGCTTAAAGGAGAATGATCATGTCACAACAAAAAGTTATCCCATACGCTGACAGAAAAAACGCGTACATTATTATCAAGAAGATTGAAGATGCATATGGCCCAAATACAGGTTCAGTCATTTCTATCGGAAGTACGCTTAAAGGTGATGTCGACAACCCAACATGGAAAGTACATGTACCTATTGAGCTAGCTAGTGCAGTGGTACAAGCTATGGGCGATATTACTCTGAGCCATATTGATTTTGAAAGGCTAGCAAAAGATGAATGTCTATAAGAAACTATTGGTATGTATTTTCGTTATTGCAGGTTGCTCTGACTCTAAGCCGAATCCACCGGACACACCTCCGGACCAGCGTCCTCCAGCGCTAGGAAAGGCTGACGACGTAACGGGCTCAGGTGTACCGTATTTCTACCAGTACGACAACTTGTTACACCCTGGATCTTCATGTCAGAACACAAGCATCGCGATGGTTCTTTCACACTTGGGATGGTCAGGAACTCCTGATGATATTACTGAAGAGTGGGGCAAGGACTTTGCCCAGTCTCCCGGAAACTTGAGCTATCTGTTTAATACACTTTCAAATGAACACTGGCTAGGCGGCGTATTGTGGTCGACAACGGAGGGTTCATTAGAAGAGTTTCGGTCTTCTGCATCGCAAGACAACATCATGATTGTGCACGGTTACTTTACGGGATACGGTCATGTTCTAGTTGTCACAGGATTCGACGGAGAGAACTATAGAGTAAATGATCCTGCGGGAGAGTGGAATCTAGAGTTTATGGGAGGCTATAGCAGAGATGATTCAAGGGGCAATGATGTATTGTACCCCAAAGAAGAATTTGAGGCAGCAATTAGTACTTCTGACGGTGTACACTTTTTACCAATTTGGTACCATGTATTAAGGCGCATGGCGCAATAGAACAGGAGAAAAAATGGCAGTCTGGAATAATTTCGAAGAGTTTTCAAATTACATCAATCACCGGAGAGCCAATGATAATATGCCGCTGGGTATAATCATGACATGTGGCGGGTTTGACCCTGTACATGTAGGGCATGTGAGGTGTATTCAGGAATCCTCTTATCTTAAAAGGGACTATCCAAGTGCCGTTCTAGTTGTAATCGCTAATGCAGATGAGTTCTTAATGAACAAAAAAGGTTATGTCTTCATGCCAGAAGCTGAACGCATGGAAGTTCTGCATGCAATTAAAGGTGTAGACCATGTCGTAAAGTGGTATGACGGTACCCAGAATTGCATTGGTGCGATTGAAAAGATTAATCCTAACATCTTTACAAAAGGTGGGGATAGAAGCTCTAGGGACAAAATTCCAGAAGCAGACATTTGTGACAAGATAGGTTGCAAGATTAAATTTGGTGTAGGCGGGAGTGACAAACCACAGTCTTCATCCTGGCTAGCAGACAATCTTAAAAATAATCAAGCACGTGCATAAGCACTGAAAGGTGAGCCTTGTGGCTTGGACCAAAGAACTGTTAATTGATAGCATGCTCCGCAAAAAAGGGCAGGCGCTTAAAACCGAAAAATCTTTACTTAAGATACGAATGAAAAGAGGTGATATTACCCATCAGGAATACAACGAAATCATTGAAGAAACTAAAGAATACTATAAGCAGTGGAAAGACTTTAAAGAACCAAAAAAGCGACAACGACGACAAGGATTAAGATAATGACTAGAGACTACAAAGCAATGTTTGCTCACATCAAGGCAGCTGAACCTTTTAAGGTTGGTGCCAAAGTACATCACAAAGACGATATCGGAACAGACAAAGAGGGGCAAGTATACGAAATCACTGTGGAGCATGGCTATAGCAAGATGTGGCTAGACCCATATCGAGTTTGCTCATATGAAGACCTAATTTTAGTTTCAGAAGCTGTAAGTACGCACAAAAAGCTGTCAGATACTTTTACTAAGCTTGGTGTGAATGAAGATACTGAGGTCAGCTTGACATACGAAGACAGTGCTGATGTTATGCATTACACTGGAGAAGCAGAAGAAACAGCAGTTTCAGAAACCGGGACGATTGAAGCTCTAGTCGATGCAGCGCGCTCAGGTGTCAAGTTTAATGAAAATCTAATTGAAGACATGAGAGATCAGGATCATCTAGAAAATTACGATCGTGGTGACTTCGATTTTCAGAACTACTGTACAGAGGTTATCACAGAGAACTTTTATGACTACCATGATTATATTGAGTGTAGCACTGAGCAGTATGATCACAAGCGTGGAAGCACAACTGTCACAGCAACACTTACAGTTACAGTAGCCAACCTTCTAGAAGAAGAGAGTGGACTCGACAGCCTAAATGGCTGGAAAGCAGAGTTTCTCACAGACACTGGTAATATGACCATCGAGTTGTAGATAATATGAGTGACAAAGTCTATTACGATGAAAGCTGCTATGTCTGCTCCTTAGAGATTAATGCAGTTAGAAAGAAAGGAGAGGCTTGTGGAATACAGTTCGTTGATATTAGCAGCCCTGACTTTGGGTTTGCTGATCGGGACTTTGAAAGTGAAATGATTGGCGAGTTCGACGGCGAAGAAACAGTCGGTATCGAGACATTCAGATTGCTGTACGAAAAGATGGGTTTTAAAAAGTCTGTAGCGTTTTCAAGGTTGCCTATCATCCGGAACGCTTTTAACGCTGGATACTACGTGTTTGCCTATTGGATTCGACCGTATCTACCCAAGAAATCAAGTTGAGGTGCTTTATGAATATATGTGACATTAGAGATTATCCTGGTGACGTTAACGTTGGAGATATTGTCGAGATTATACCGGGAATGATGCTTATTGAGCCAATTGACCCTTGTATTGTTTTGGAGGCTGACAATGACAAGGGTATATACGAAATCATGTACCTACGAAACAACTACATCATTGGATGCGGCCGCATGGAAATCGAAAGGGTCTTAAGTGAAAGTACTGGTTAGTGCTTGTTTGCTCGGCCAAAAAGTAAGATGGAATGGTGCACACAAGAAAGCTGAGACACTGGAATCATGGGCTCTATCAAATAGTATAGAGCTCATTCCAGTGTGCCCTGAACATGATCTGTTTGGAACACCCAGGGCTCCTATTCGATTAATCCACATTAACGACGAGACTAGGGCAATCATGAAGGGCGAAAATGTCCTTAAATCCTTAGACACAAAATGCATTGAAATCCAAGCTGCACACCCAGAGGCTGTAGGCTTTATAGGTATCTCTAGGTCTCCGACATGCGGCATCAGCGCCGGAGTAAAGAATCTAGGCAGGACTATAAAAGGGTCAATGCATAAAACAACTTCACTGCCCACGGTAGAATATAATCAGCTTAAGAGTGAAAATAGCAGGCAACAATTTTTAAGAAGGTTACAGAAATCTCATGAATATATTTGTACTAGACAAGGATCCAATACTTGCAGCTGAGTATCATTGTGACAAGCACTGTGTCAAGATGATTCTAGAAGCTGGACAGATGCTCTGTGTTGCACATTGGATTGGTGCTTTAAGGTCTGTCGACAAAAAACTTGGTGACTTTAAGAGGGTGCGTGAAGCAAAGTGGTACGCTGAAGGTAATGCTGACGCGTCGCTTATTCCACCCTGGACTCTTACACACACTCGACATCCATGCACAATCTGGACTAGCGAGAACACAGGAAACTATGACTGGCATGTTCAGCTCATGAGGTCACTCTTAGATCAGTATACTGAGCGTTATCAAAAGCACCACAAGTCAGAAGCTGTTTATCAATGGCTATCATCGAAAGTCCCATATGGCATGTCCAAATCATTGATGTCAGAGCATCCTCAGTGTATGCCCGAAGAGTGCAAAGTACCTAACGATCCAGTTGCAGCTTACAGAAACTACTACCATCAGTACAAGTCACATATGGCGAAGTGGAACAAAGGTGCCACTCCTCACTGGTGGCAGCAAAAAAAAGAATAAAAAGTTTATAATAAACTTGAACAACATCGCCGCGCGGCGTAATATTATAACACGTTCAAAGGAACGGTATCTAAAACAACATGAAGGAGAAAAGATACATGAGTAACAACGGAAACTATTTCAACGAGAAGAGCACCCAACGATTTGACTTCGGCGTATACCGAAACACGACTTCACACAAGGCAGGCAGTAACATGCTGACCATTAGCACCCGTCCTTATGAGGGTCAGAAGTACGCAGTTGGCACTACTACGATTAGCATGTCAATTAAGGAAGCCCAAGCTCTTCAGAGTTTCCTCAACACTTCGCTTGTCAAGAATGACATCGTCACTGACTAAGCGAGTAGCTTAAGTCTCCGAAAGGGGTCGGGCTAACCAACCGGCTCGGCCCCTTTTATTGATGTACATCTTATAGCAGAGGTCTACATTTAATAGTCACTTAAGACACACATTGAAAAAGGTAGAGAATAAGATGGAAAACGGACAATTGGTAAGCGTCCACTATATTGGGACCCTGGATGACGGGTCAGAGTTTGATAACTCACGGTCTCGCAATGCACCTCTAGAATTTCAGCTAGGAACTGGCCAGGTAATTCCTGGATTCGAGTCAGCTATTTCTTCAATGGAGGTGGGTGAAACACGTGATATTCACATCGAGCCTGCACAGGCCTACGGTGATGTTAACCCAGCAGGATTTCAAGATGTCGCCAGGGACATGTTTCCTGAAGACTTTGAATGTGCCCCAGGCACAGTAGTTCAAGGTCAACGTGAGGATGGACATCAGTTCCAAGCACGAATTGTTTCTGAGACAGATGGGGTTGTAAGGATCGATCTGAATCATCCATTGGCTGGTCAAAACCTTAACTTCAATATTGAAGTCTTAGGCGTCCAGTAGATTAGTTAAGCCGCAGGAAGGCACGGGCTGGAATAGTTCCGATAGGTGTCTTGCCCATTAACACACACACACGAAGGAGAATAAAATGGGTGACAAGAGTAAAAGCGGTTACGAACTGCGAAGTGATTTGCTAGGAATGGCAATGGGAATTTGCCAGGAGCGTGTTCAGCGCGCATTTGAGAATGAGCATATGAAGCCAGAAGGCACTCGTAATGCAATTCCATCATTTACGACTGAAGAAGTGATTACTGAGGCAGAAAAGCTTTACAACTTCGTACAGAAGAAGTAGAGTACCAGCTTTCACAATTTGTGAAACAAACCGCAGGGAGGCACGGGTTTACAGGTGCCTCTTTTTTTTGTCAACGATAGGAGGTTAAACATGAAGTATTTAATGACAATTTTGTGCGTGTTCGCATTGTCTTTCGCAGGATGTGGAGAGGATGACGACAAGGATACAGCAGTTGCTGAGTGTGCAGACGCAGGGTCTGAGGCACAAGGTGGCGATGCCGGTGAAGAGGCTGGTGGAGCTGATTCCGGTGAGGAAGCCGGAGAAGAGGCAGATTCTGGTGAATCAGCTGACGCAGGTGAAGAAGCTGCGGACTCTGGCGAAGCCAGTGAAGATACAGGCGAAGCTGCTGATGGCGGCGAAGAGTCTGAAGACGCAGAGTAATTCTGGTCTAAACCGCAGGGAGGCACGGGTTTATAGGTGCCTCACCCCCCTTTCTTTGGAGACCCTGTGAGGTCACATCGTCGAGAACGAATCGAACAAATAGCAGGAAGCTTAGTTTTAATGACTGTGGCATGTGTTTTTGTCTACGGTTCAATTATCAAGTCATACATCAAGTATACTGTTAAGGGTTGTTAGCTCAGTTGGTAGAGCATCGGACTTTTAATCCGCAGGTCCCGGGTTCGAGCCCCGGACGACCCACCACTTATTCCGACATAGCTCAGTTGGTAGAGCAAGCGGCTGTTAACCGCTTTGTCCCTGGTTCGAGTCCAGGTGTCGGAGCCATCTTTGTACATTAATCAAGCGTGATATAGAATTAATGCATGGTTGTTGATCCATTTATAGGTATTTTGACTGCAGCAGCGCTTGGTTCTCTTATTGGGCTAGAGAGAGAAGTTCACGGACAACCTGCAGGCTTAAGAACACACATGATTCTGGCAGTAGGTGCTGCATTGGCTGCAATACTATCCATTGCGTATTCCCAGAATCTATCAAATCCCAATATGCCGTCAGATCCCGGACGTATCGTGGCACAAGTTGTAAGCGGTGTCGGCTTCTTAGGAGCTGGTGCGATCATGAAGATGGGTGTAACTGTTAAAGGGCTGACGACAGCTAGCTCTCTTTGGACTACTGCTATTGTTGGAATTGCATGTGGAAGCGAATATTACGAAATTGCAATGTTTACGTCTGTGCTGGTCCTTATCATCCTGACAGTAATCAATTATCTAGAAGGAATACTTCTCACCACGTACAAGACTCACACACTGAAAATATCTCTAGAGGACCGTCCGGGGATTGTGAATGAGATGCGTGAAATGCTTAAAGCATACAAGGTTAAGATTGTTTCCCTGAATGCTAGCATGCCAGACAAACAAACACTTAAGCTGTCGATGATTATCCGAAAGCCTAATGAGTTAGGCATGGACAAGGTAATCAACATCATCAATTCAATGGATGAAGCCCAAACAATGTCACTTGAATAGGAGAATCTATGATTTCATTTCTCAAATCACTGTTTAAAACAGACCCATCTCGTAAGCTGATTAAGGAGCGCGACAGGAAGTATCAGCTAGCAGTACAAATGCAGCGAGACGGAAACCTTAGAGAGTATGCTAAGCTGATTAAGGAAATCGACGTTTTAGAAGAGAATATTATCGTCATGCAGGCAGAGCCTGAGGCGACACCGGGTAGAGATAATGTCACATCAACCGACTTCATCGACTATGACGGCATGGGAAATCAAGGGCGATTCCCAACTAAGCGCAATAAAAAGGAAAAGTCATGATTGAGCACAGTGATGCAAAGTGGCCAATGTGTCTAGAATGCGGAGAAGAGTATCATCCAAAGCGCAAACAGCTTGGATACACCACATGCCTGGGATGCGGGGACAAGAAAGCACAGGTATCAATCGAACACAAGCGCAAATGTTCAGCACCTCTCTACAATAAGGGAGCGTATCAGTATGTGGGAAGTCGTGAAGATGCACGTTGGCTTGGGAAGTAGATATTTATGAGCATGATCACACTGACAGAAAACGCAGCAAAAAGAGTAAAAGAGCTAATCGAAGGCTCTAACAATGTGGGACTACGTCCTGGAGTGCAAGGGGGCGGGTGTTCTGGATTCTCATACACACTCAAGATGTCGGAAGGCGCACTAGACGGAGACAAGATCGTTGAGTCACACGGAGTAGAAATACACATCGACAAGAAAAGCTATCTCTACCTGATGGGCACTCAAATCGACTTCGTCACAGAGAATCTACAGTCCGGCTTCAAGTTCATCAACCCAAATGCGAAGAGAACATGCGGCTGCGGCGAGAGCTTCTCTGTCTAAAGCTCCACCGAACACAACTCGCACGCAACTAACAATAAAAGCTACTAAGAGAGAAAAACTATAGAGAGCACAAGGGGGAAGAAAGACTACTCATAAGTCTACTACTTCAGCTCTATAGAGAGGGTAAGAGCGAGGTATAATACCACATCTCAGCCCTGTTCCCTGTCTCTTCTCAGATCCCTATTACGTCGATGTACTTTTAAAAGTGTCAAATCTGCGTTGTCGTTTGTAGACAGTGGCCACACGGCCACCGCTAGTCTTCGTAGAGAGCCGTACCTCTGATCGTTGTCTGTGCTGCTATCTCTGATGGGGTAACAAACGAGCTCAGTTGTAGTTCGTCTGACTTATACCACGCTCTTACACTTGTTTACACTTTTTGACCCTTTTTTTACACTCATTACCCCCGATTGGTGGTGGTGCACGTAGGGCAGCAAATGTACAGGAAAAAAGAGCAAGAAAAAGTGTAAGGAAATCAAGGGGTTGCAGCAATTTGAGAAATGTACAGGAAAAAATAAAATTATTTCACTCCAGGGCGCGCAAAACTAAATCTCGGCGCCGAAGGGCAGCAAATTATTTTCTACAAATTGTTGTACAACGAGCCCGCGATGTCTAAACTATAAACACGTGGAGGTTAAAGCATGGGACTTCGTTGGCCGCAGCGCGGTGGAAGAGAACCCGGTCTACATTATGTGGACGTATTGCTGTTCATCGGGTCAGTCGTCGCGACTGCTTCGGTAGTATGGTTGCTGATGTGAATGGACCCACGTTGTCCGGAGGCGAGCGGCGAGTCACGCGAACCCGAGGATTGTGCGCCTCAGAGCGTACCTAAAACGATAATAGGAAACGAGCGTGAAGAAAACTATGTTTTTCAAATTAAAGTGCGACGCTCAGGTGAACGGGACGGGACTCGACGTCGTTAGTAACCAAACATTTTTTAGGAGTTGAGAGTGCAAGTTGACTACTGGTATGGTATGATGTATATGTCTTATGGAGGATATGCATGTCACTCACACGCGAACAATTACATGAAGCTCGACTCCAAGCAAGAGTCAAGCGACAAGAAGAAATCGATAAAAAACACACAGAAATCCAAGAATTAAGGGAACGGGGGGTCGACACAGAAGAGCTGGAGCGCGAATTAGAAAAACTGTACGATGACTTCAACGAACGTCGAAACGCGCGTCGCGAGGCGAAAAAAGCGGCGAGAGAATTGCGCGGAACAATACAGGCCGGAATCGGGAAACGGCCTGCGTTACGTTGGAACACGACTGAAGAGGGCAAAGCGGCGAGAGCAAATGTCCGGAAGGTACGTGGTGCAGAAATGGAGTTCGCGCTCCAGCCGGGGCAAATGGTAAAGCTAATCAATGATGCGAAAGTGGCCCAAGAAGGGCAGTGGGTATTTGAGCGGACTCTACCCAAAGGCACCATTGGCATCCTGATCGACCCCCCAACTTCCAACATGTCAGCAGTTATGTTCGGTGAGAACATCTGGAGAGTGCCAACGAAGAAGTTGCGCGCTGCTGACGAATAACGAACCCTGGAGGGTGCTAGCCGCAGTAACAGTTCGGCTGACTCGGCTACGCCCCTCTCACTTATCAGAAAAAGTGTAACAAAATCAAGGGGTTAGAGAACATGGATTGTACAGACTGCGTCACATTTTGGGAAATGACAGGTGCTCTCAGCATCGGCATCATGAGTGGCTGCTCGCTGGTCTACTTGCTTACCTACTACTACGACTACAAGCGAGACGAGATGATCCTCAAGCTGCAAAAAACGTGGGCAGAAAGAAACGAATTAAGAAAAAAGTTGCAAGAAAAAGCATAAACGCGTGCAAGAGTCCGCTGCATATGGTATATTAGTTATGTAGATGGGGATGGTACTTCATCTCTTTTAAAGTCCTCGCCAAGGAGATAACATGGACATCGCAACTTTCAAGAACGTAGCTTCTAAACTTCCACCAGAGATCGCTGTGCTTATGCGCGGTCCAACAGGTATTGGTAAGTCCCACCTCGCACGTGCGGCTGCCGACGAGATTGGCCTCCCTTTCATTGACGTTCGACTCTCCACGATGAGTGAGGGTGACGTTGGTGGCTATCCTGACATTGAGGGCATGAAGGAAACAGGCGTCATGACGTTCTGTATGCCATCTTGGTTCGTCCGAGCTACGCAAGAGCCAGTGGTTCTGATGCTTGACGAGATGAACCGTGCTCTTCCTGGCGTTCAGCAATCTGCGTTCCAGCTGGTCCTCGACCGTGAGCTTGGTAACGACAAGGACGGTAACCCTTACAAGCTTCATCCTGAGACTCGTATCTTCGCCGCTGTTAACGCTGGTGCGGAATACGACGTTAACGACATGGACCCTGCCCTGCTCCGGCGTTTCTGGACTGTTGACCTGGACCCTACCCATGCTGACTGGATCGAGTGGGCAGACGGTAAGGTAGACGAGGTCATCATCGACTTCATCCGCCAGAACCCTAACCACCTCCGAGTTGATGTGGCTACGGTAGAGCCTGGTACGATTTGCCCTAACCCGGCGTCTTGGCACCGTCTGGCAGATTCTCTGGCACACATGGGGTGGAGCCCGAAGGAAGACGGCATCGCTGGTGCTGATTGCCCTCCTGGCTTCTACGCTGTGTCACAAGGTTTCGTAGGTACCGAAGCAGCGATCGCACTCGCAACGTTCGTTAAGGGTTACGAGCTCGTGGTGACTGCTGAAGACGTCCTCGAGCGATGGGACGAAGTGAAGGACCGAGTCAAGGAGATGAATGCTTCTGACCAAAGCACCGTGATTGAGCGGTTGGGTACGCACTGCAAAGAGAATAAGTGGAGCGAGAAGCAGGCGAAGCGAGTTGCTGGATTCGCAGACGAGCTTGGTGGCGAGATGCTCATCTCTCTCTGGAACGGAATCTCACAATCGAGCAACCTGCCTAACATCCAGAAGATCCACAAGTTGATCGGAACTCGAGTGGTGTCGGTCGTTCAAGAAAGCCGTAACGCCTAAATGGCGCGCGGTTTAAAAAAAGTGTAACAAAATCAAACAGTTAGAGTACTGTTAGGGGAATAGGGAAGGGGGAGACAGATGCGCGTAATGGAAATCGTCAGGCTAGCAGCAGACAGGTACGATGAGGGACCGGAAGGCAAGGTCATCGCGGTAGGGGGAAGACGAAGCAACGCGATCACGGTCAAGTGGGACGACGGCAAGATTACAGATCACACTGCCTCAGACCTCAAGCTTGTCTTCAGCCCGTTCACACGCACACGCCCAGTTTGCTAGCGCAGGTCGGATAGAGAATGTACAGGCAAAAGAAAAAGTCCAACAAAACCAAGCGGTTAGGAGCACAGGGGGCCCTTAAAAGGGGGCCGCCAGAGAGCCCCTCAAAAAGCTGCTTTTAGCCCCCCCTGCGAGGGCCTTCTGCGCATACTCAGTGGGACCCTGGCGAGGAGGTTGGCCTAAGTCTCTTCTCATTTTTCTTCGCGGGAACTTTGAGAAAACTTTTACTTTAACACACACAACGAGGAGAAACATTATGTCACATCTACGATTCACAGACGGTATGTCGTTCAATACGAGCGGCCCATTGCGGCTAACAGTCCGGTCTGATGGTATGTACGTTGTTGGAAACGGCATGCTAGTCCCGGTACGGGACGCGCGAGAGGGCCGGCAACTAATTGAAAACATTGACAAAACGGAAGGCGCGGGTCATGACAACAAACACGACTAAAACGCTAGAACCCGGCGATTTGGTCTGGCTGCGCTTGTTGATGGAGACCGGGGTGGTAGTCGAGCCGTCATACACATCAGACAAATACAGTCGAGAGTATGTGGGTGTGCTCCTATCAGATTCGGATAACGTTGTTGTTAAAGCAAGGGTGGAGTGGTGCGAGCTAATCAGTCGACCCTTCGGATCGACATCATTACCTGCACCGTTTCCGTCACAGCTTTACCAGGGCAAAGGGCCCAACTTCACAAAATTTTCTTCCGAGAATTTTCGAGAGCTTTCAACCCTTACCATCGATGAGGAGGCATACTAGTGATCATCGGCAATGAGAATGACCAAAAGCAAAAGCAACCGCATGTAAAGCGACCCAATTGGGGCCAAATCCAAGAGAAGGCAGAGCATGCCCGGAAGCTTAAGGTCGAAAACCCTAGAATGTACAATGAGTGGCTAGGCGCAGTTAAAAGTATGCGGAAGGGCGGGGACTGCGGTCTCTTCGAACCATGGAGCCCTTACACTCTCAGGGATGTCTACTATCACGGTTGGGCAAACGGGGATTTTGGTACGCTACTCAGCCAGGTAGGCGAATCGGACGAGACATGGGGGCATAACAGCTCCGAAAGCAAAGAGTGACATGACAGGCGGGGTCTCTCGAGCGCAGAATCACCCAGTACACGTGATGACTCGCCGGATTGAGGGCTATCGCGTAGATCACCCCAGCTTATACAATAGAATGATACGAGAGTTCCGGAATATGGCTCACGGGGGCAATGGTGGTCCCTACAAGATGGGCTACAACTGGACCAATGTTAGATATGCTTATTTTAGAAAATGGACAGACGCAATGTTTGTCAAGGTCTTAGAAAACTTAGGAGAATCACTGTGACCAGGTCAGTAGACGAACAAAGACTAAACGAGGGCGGACCATCCCCCATCAGACCCGAGGATACGCTACATAGCATGTCTTCAGAAGATATCCAGGCTGAGCTGTTTGGGAGATTATCAGAAATCGGAATAACCCCGCCGAGTGCATTCAGCGCTGCGAGGAACGAGCAAGTGCGAGCGCTGATGGGCGCCCTCTCTCCGTTTCGTACTGATAGTAACCCCCTTAACCCTAATCGGAGTAACTTGAATCGGATTCTGATTCTCTTGCTCGAGCTTCGGGCCCGTGAATTGCGCCATGGGGCATGATTGGCTGCGTGAAAACTGGCAGCTTAAGCTTTTTTCGCTTTGCCTGGCCCTATTTCTGTGTATTGGACAGAGAGCCGGCTGTTTCATGCAATAGAGCTTGCACATTTGCTGCACCACGCATATAATCTTGCATATGGGCGTTTTTTGTCCACACAACTTTCGTAGGAGTATCGAATGATTGGTTTTGTAACAGGTAGTGACGGGGGTCCGGGTCTTAGTAAGGGGTTAGGTGATCTGTCTGAGTGCCATTCGGGTATTGTATTCACGGGTGGTATGGCACGCATTGCCATGGCAGAGCCTCCGGAAATCACCGCGGATCCGGAAGAAGTCCAAGATTGGACCGATGCTTGTGGTTTGCTTTCTTTTGTAATGTATGCCTTGGACCGCGAGGACTGGATGGCAGAGTTTATTGATTACGAAGAGACGATGAAAGATGCCATTATGGACGCGCTTGTGAAGGCAGAATCAAAAGACATGCGTAAAAAGCTTACTGTCATCGATGGGGGGCTATCTTCCGAAGAAGGTGGTGCCGAGGATGAGGGCTAAGGATGCAGTCAAGGGAGATATGCTTCGAGGAATCGAGCAAATCTATCTTCGGGATATCGAATTAGGACGTGGTATGCGGAGCCAACTCGAAGGGTTTGGTCCGAATCCACCCGAGAGAGCCCTGGTCGCGCATAAATGGATGGCATGGTATGGAGAGGGTGGTTATGTACCCGGAGGCGAAGATGCATTTATCTATTTGGGACATCGTTGGATCTATCGGTACCGGGATTCGAAAAGGTCGCGCAAGATTGTCCGTGAAGTCTTATTTCGGGGTCGACCGTGTTGGGTTGATCCACAAGCTTGGCGTTTTTTGGAAAGAGTGGATGAGAGAGATGAAGAGGCTCTCCGAGCAGAACAGGCAGAAACAACCGCGACGTGAGGTCACGGAGGAACTCTCGTGCCGAACGAGCGTGTGTCCTGTATGTGGAAAGAATAAATAGTACTTCTAGTTTAATTGTAACAGCGGAGACTTGATCTCTGTGACATTTTGGAGAACATTATGAGTGGTAACATAGTTTTGGATGTGGAATGCTTTAAAGGATCATCTGTGGGAGATGCTGCCCGCGTGTTCTACGATTGGGCTTCCGGACATAAATCCCGACAGCAGGGTCGTTGGGGCATGCCGCTGAACCGCATTACCCTGCGTGATCTATCCGTTCATAATGAGGGCTTGCCTAGCAACGGCCTCTATATCTTCTACCGCTCCGAAGGCGTCCTTCCCGTAGTGATGTATGTGGGTAAGTGTACTAGCCGCAGCTTTCTCGAGCGCATACCTGCGCATCTAGAGAGCCGCGAGGAGTGTTGGTTCAACACTCTCTCCAACCGAGCCATGAGCTCGAACTCTAAGATTAGTGACTTGGAAGCTGCTTCCGATTGGTGTCTAGACAACCTTGCTGTTGCTGTTATCCCCATTGATTGCGGTGACAGGGATCGTGAAAAGACGTCTCGAGTTGGCTTGCTCGAACGTCGTCTCCGAGACCCCCAATCGCTTAACCCGATGTGGAATACATGCACGACTAAGGTTGCCGGACGGTACATCAAAAGTGAGGATCCTCTGGTCGACGACCTGCTGTACCCTAGCTCGCGCGAACCGGCGAGGCCGGTTCAACCATGAAAAAAAGAACATTGCCGCAAGGTCTAATTGGTGACTTGTACGAAGAAGATGCGTGGGTCCGGGGTTTCATGGATGAGTGCTTCCTCATGTGGGGCATGCCATGTTCGTCTATTCAGTGTATAACTCAAACAGATCGTACAATGTTTGCATGGGGGATGCTCCATCTTGTTCAGGCTCTGACCATCGATAGAGAAGTATGGTGGGGCATGCGTGACAAAGTCGATCCAAGCAAAGCGGCGTGGGAGTTCTCTCGCCGTCTATTCGAAAAAGGAATTGACTTGATGCCGCCGATGCCTGGTGCGATGCCTGAAAATGTTAAGAAACTCGCCTTGCCCAATTCAATGAAAGTTGACGGCGTCGACACTCCACTTAGTGGTTCATCAGCTAGTTAACTTTTAGCTATACAAATCATCAGAACTGTTATAATTACCTGACTTACAACAAAGGAGTACTCATTATGAGATTCGCACTTATTCTTATTACTATCGCGCTGACAGCTGTCGTCGGCTTTTCTTGGGTACCTGCTGAGAACAACAGCACTGAAGCTGTTGAGGACTCTACCCCTGTTGATCCTACCCTCTACGACACTGTTCCTGTAGAGTATATCGACTTCGAACCCCTCCATGTGAATGTTCAGTATGTCTCGCTAGACGTATGGGACGACGAGAATCACGCAGAACTATAAACTTTTTTTCATATCGCGTGCAAGTCTTGCCTGCCTGGTGTATAATATAAACATAAGGAAGGAGGGGATGGACCTCTTCTTCAAAAAGCGGTAGGTAAGGAGATAGATCATGGAAAAGAAGATTCGCAAAAACGGTTTGGTTGTTCTTAACGAAGAAGGTGTGGCTAAGGCAGTTCATCTTTCACGAGGTGGACGTTACGGCGAACCTGCTATCTGGGGCAAATCTAGATTTACAGCAGAAGACGCTGAGCGACATCAAGCTGATATCCGGCGTCAAATCGAAGAAGCTAAGGCTGCCGGAGAAGACACCTGGTCGATCACGATGCGAGACGACGGTGAAAGCCGCCTTCCGCCGACTTCGACTAACGTTCGAATCTATCCTGGCCGTCCTTATTCTGTGCTTAAGGCACGGACTCAGGGTTACTGGAACTACCGTAAGCACAGTGGACAGTGTCTGATCCTGGACTCTGAAACTGGGCGTGAGGTTTGGGTACCTCGTGATTTTGTGGAGGCTGTATAATGGCTATTAAATCTTTGCAAGACCGACCGAAAGGTCCTACACCGATTGAGATTGACCTGACCGGTCCTCAAGGGAATGCGTATTACTTGCTAGGTCTAGCTTCGAATCTATGTCGTCAGCTCAAGTATGATGACATGCATGAAGAGCGAATATTGGAAGAGATGAAGCTTACAGATTATGAAGGCTTGCTTTATACTTTTGATCGAGAGTTCGGGACTCTTGTCACTCTCTGGAGATAGACATTATGAGTATCGATCTAGTTCAAACGCTAAGTGAAACACTTTCAGACTCAGAACTTTCTGACGCTATTAGTATATTGATTTCTTCCCGCAAAAAGCGGCAGGCTGGACAATTGCTTAAGATGAAGAATCAATTGAGTGAAGGGGACATAGTTGAGTTCTATCACTCTGACCGCGGCACATACATCCGCGGTGAGGTTGCAAAGACAAAGACTAAAAAAGCTTTGGTTAAAGAGCACGGAACAACAATGACTTGGGACGTACCCATGGGAATGCTAAAGAAAGTTGATAGATGATATTTGGTGATTGAGATTTAAGGGGGATATCGGTTGATCGTCGAACTGGGGCTTAAGGCCCTCCACGAACCTGGGGTAATACGGGGACGGCGGCAATTGAGGAAGCACGGCATTGCTTGGATAATGGGCGGTGCCAAAGGCGATATCCAGGGTGGGGAAGCAGGGAACCCCACCAAGGGAGAGGGAGAGCCCTTCGGCAGTTTGTGTACACAGGTAAAACGCAGTGAACTGGTCGTGGTTATAACTTCCCTCTCCCGCTTTTTTTATTTTGCAGTCTAGTGCAAATATTCTCTTGTTGTTGTATAATAAGAACATAAGGAATAAGGAATAGGTCTTTATTTCTTGCGGAATGGATTACCCTAACAGGGTATGAAAGGCTCATGATATGAGCAAGATTGAAGAGTGGGTAGATAACGCAACCGATCAAGAGATCGTAGCGATGATGACCGGACAAAATCACAGACAAG
>Ga0181395_1000240_pt1 | contig 22926 bp, 32 predicted proteins | sample 18SPOviralmetaG_FD_130124 | JGI IMG/M metagenome (GOLD analysis project Ga0181395, IMG submission 130124) | Marine viral communities from the oligotrophic San Pedro Time Series (SPOT) site, San Pedro Channel, CA, USA - 18 SPOT_SRF_2010-12-16 | ecosystem: Environmental > Aquatic > Marine > Strait...
ACAAAAATATTTTTTACAAATATTTTATTAATAAAAATATTTACAAAATAATATTTGTTATAAATAAATATGGTGTGTGGAATAACATGTATAATTGCTTTAGTTTTCTTAATAGCAAATATATATACTATTTTTTCTTGTTCAAATAATAAAGAACTTAAAAAAAATTTCTTAAATGTTTTAAACGAAGAACAAAAAGTAACATATGAAAAAATTATAAATGAAAGAAAATATATATATTATAGTGGTTATATTTTAGGAATATTATTATCATTAATTGGATATTTTAGTATTAAAAAATTTACAAAAATGAAATTTAATAAAATTAGTTTAATGTGTTTTGTTGGAGCAATAACATTTGTTACAAATTATTTATTTTATATTTTATATCCAAAATCAGATTATATGTTATTACATTTAAATGATAAAAAACAAATACAAGAATGGTTAAATATTTATAGAACAATGCAAGTTAAATTTCATATAGGGTTTGTATTAGGTATAATAGCAGTAATGATATTTTGCAGCAGTTTTAATTAAATAATATTAATAATATTATTTGAAAAATAGAACAAACAAGTTTAAATTTTCATTAATGTAAAAATATCATTTCCACAATTATATTCATAATTAATAATGCTTAATCCTGCTATTTTAAATAATTGTTTTATTTCTTCTAATTTAAAAATATAATAATAACGTTCAAAAATTTTACCTTGATTATTATTCCATAATACTATATTATTACCAAAACTATTAAAACTTCTTCGAGTTTTTCGTGGCTGGTTAATTGACCATATTGATAGTAAAATTTTTCCATTTTTTTTAATTAAACGTTTCATTTCTAATAAAGCATCAATTCTCGATTTTTCACTTGCAAGATGATGTAAAACAGCAATACATATAATAGCATCCGCCGAATTATTTTGTAGTGGAATTTTAGTCATATTTGCATTAATAACACTTAAATTTTTTTTATGACATATTTTTACAAAATTTTCGCAATTATCAATACCTACAAAGTGCAAATTTTTTTTAAACATATTACGTCCATTACCACAACCAATATCATATACACTAGAATATGGAGCTAATTTATTTAAAAATTCATCTATCCATGGCCAAGTATAAACTCTTGTATTATCAAAATGATTAGCAATATCTTCATAAACATTTTTAACATAAATATTTTCTATATTATCATCATTATTAATATTAATATTATTATTAATATTATCATTATGTAAATTCATATTAATATTTATTTTTTACTGTAAATAATAAATATTAAAAATATTTTTTCAATTTTAATAATTATAAATTAAAATTGATTTACATTTTAAATTTTAATTTTTGAAATATAAATTATATAATGGAATTTAATAATATTAGTGTGATCGAAGAATCTATTACATGTCCTATTACTCAGATGCCTATGAAAGATCCAGTTACGGGCTCTGATGGACAAACATATGAAAGAGATGCTATTGTTCGTTGGTTAAATGAAAAAGGAACATCTCCACAAGATCGATCACCAATGAGCATTAGTAGTCTAAAAACAAATCCAGCAATTCGATTTTTATGTGATAAATATCATGCTAATGAATTTGGACAAATTAATACTAATAATGTAATTAAACCAAAAGTTTCTGAATCTAATATTATTTTAGACCATAAAAATAGTAAAACAAGTAATAATAATTTTGTTATGCTTGATTTTAATATTAATACTGATTCAATGCCAAAAGATTTAGAATTTGGTCATTTATCTCAAGATATTATTTTAGTAATTGATCGCTCTGGTTCTATGAATATGGGTGTTACAGCAAAAGATGAAAATAATAATAGCATTGAAAATGGAATGTCTATTCAAGATATTGTAAATCATGCAGCAAAAACAGTAACAAATACTTTAGATAAAAATTCACGTTTAGCAGTTATTGCATTTGATAACGATATTGTTTTAATTAGTGATTTAAAAATTATGAATAATATGAACAAAAATGATGTAATTAGTAAAATCGATTCTATTAAGCCACGCTATCAAACAAATATTTGGGGTGGAATTGAACAAGCAATTTCTATTTTAGATAGTCGAGATGATAAATCTCGTAATAGTGCAATTTTAATGTTTACAGATGGTGCACCTAATATTTCGCCGGCGCGCGGCGAAGTAGAAACACTAAAAAAACTGCGTATTAAAAAGAATTTTACTGCACCAATTTATACATTTGGATTTGGTTATAATTTACAAAAAAATCTTCTTTACGATATTGCAAAATATGCAAATGGAGGAAATGGCCATATTCCAGATGGAGGTATGATTGCAACAGTATTTTGTAATTTTATTAGCACTATTCTTTGTACAGTAGTCAATAATTTACAACTTCACATTAATAATAAAGAAATTAGCTTAATGGGTGATTTTGCTAGTCATTATAATACTGAAGATGAAGAACTAATATATGATATTGGAACTGTTCAATTAGAACAAACACGAAATATTGTATTAAATATTCCAACATCAATAAATAATTTTGACTATTATTATACTTATAAAATTGGCGGAGCATCCTATAAATCAAATATGCATAATATTAAATTACATGATATGCAATTGAATGATGAAAATATTAACATTCATTATAATAGATATAGTTTAGTAGAATCAATTAATAAAATGATTAATTATAATAATATTAATAATAATATTGAAACAATGAATGTTTTTGATAAAATCAAAAATCAACTATTAACATCTAAATTTTCAGACGAACTAACTGAAGGAATGATTAAAAATCTTCAAGGAGATGGATCAAATGAAGGTCAAATCAAACTTGCAGTAAGTAATATGGATTATTTTAGAAAATGGGGTGAATTTTATTTAAATCAACTTGTACGATCACTAAATCAACAAATTAAACCAAATTTTAAAGATGAAGCGTGCCTATTTGGTGGAACAATATTTGCAGATTGTGTAGATAAAGCAAGCGATATTTTTGATAATCTTCCTCCACCTAAACCATCGCTAATTAATTACCAATCTACATCTACATCTACATCTACATCTACATCAGGATCTCTTTATAGAAGCTTAGGAACAAATCCTCTAGTTAGTAGCCCAATTAATATGTCAGTTTATAATAATGTAGGCGGTGGTTGTTTTGATTCATATTGTAATATTACAATGGCAAATGGTAATACAAAAATTCTAAAAGATCTAAAAAAAGGTGATATTATTATGTCTGCAACACAAGATAATATTTTAACAACTGCAACAGTAGTATGTGTTTTTGAAACAAAAATTACAATGGGAATTCGTGAATTTGTTGATTTTGAAAATGGTTTATATATTACACCTTGGCATCCAATTAAATATAACAATGAATGGGTATTTCCAGCAAATATTAAAAATCCTATTCTAAAACAATGTAATTCAATGATAACATTAGTTCTTGATAAAAATCATGTTGGTTTTATTAATGGTTTTCAATGTATTATGTTTGGGCATGGATTTAAAGAAGGTGTTTTAAATCATCCATTTTATGGTACACACAAGGTTATTGATGTGCTTAAAAAAAATCCAGGTTACAAAATGGGACATATTTTAGTAAATGATTATGAAATTGAATTTTGTAAATTAAATAATATTACTTCAAATATTAGTATTAATATTAATATTGATAAAAGTTTTAATTTAATAGGACAAGTGTATTAAATAGTATCACTATTATTAAATAGTATCACTATTATTAAAAGCATTCATTCTAACAATAGGTGGCATAGATTTATAAATTTCTTCATCAATATTAACTTCGTTATTAGTGTTATTAGTGTTATTAATATTATTAGTGTTATTAGTGTTATTATTTAATAATAAATTTTCTAAAGTACTTTTTTTTTGCATATTTATTATATTTTTTTCTAAAGTATTTATTTTTTTATTTAAATCCATAATAAATAATAATATTATTATAAATTATTTAATTTTTAACATTTTTAACATTTTTAACATTTTTAACATTTTTAACATTTTTAATATTTTTAATATTTTTAATATTTTTAATATTTTTAATATTTTTAATATTTTTAATATTATTATAAATTATTTAAAAACATTTTTTGATAATAAAATATTTATTAAATGACGGCAATCGGTATTGATTTAGGTACAACATATTCATGCGTAGGAGTTTGGAAAAATGGCCAATGTGAAATTATAGCAAACGATCAAGGAACACGAACAACGCCTTCTTATGTAGCATTTACTGATACTGAACGCCTAATTGGTAATGCTGCAAAAAATCAATCTTCTCAAAATCCAGAAAATACAATTTATGATGCAAAACGTTTAATTGGTAGATTATTTAATGATTCTGCTACACAAAGTGATATTAAAAATTTTCCATTTAAAGTAATTTCAAAAGACAATAAACCAATAATTCAAGCAAATTATAAAAATGAATTAAAAGAATTTCAACCAGAGGAAATATCATCTATGATTTTAACAAAAATGAAAAATATTGCCGAAGATTATTTAGGTACAAAAGTAGAAAGCGCAGTTATTACAGTTCCAGCATATTTTAATGATTCACAGCGTCAATCTACAAAAGATGCTGGTGCAATTGCAGGATTAAATGTATTGCGTATTATTAATGAGCCAACTGCTGCAGCAATTGCTTATGGTCTAGATCAAAATAAAGATTCTAAAGAAAAACATATATTAATTTATGATCTTGGCGGTGGTACTTTTGATGTTACATTATTAAGTATTGAAGATGGTGTTTTTGAAGTAAAAGCAACAGCAGGAGATACACATTTAGGCGGTGAAGATTTTGATACTCGTTTAGTTCATCATTTTGTTCAAGATTTTAAAAGAAAACATAAAAAAGATTTAACTACTAATAAAAGAGCAATGAAACGTTTAAAAACAAGTTGTGAAAATCTAAAAAAAACATTATCTGCATCAACACAAGCATCATTAGAAATAGATAGTTTATTTGAAGGTGTTGATTATGTAAGTAGTATAACACGTGCTCGATTTGAAGAATTATGTGGTGATTTATTTAGAAAAACATTTGAGCCAGTAGAACAAGTTATTAAAGATTCTAAAGTTAGTAAATCTCAAATTGACGAAATAGTATTAGTAGGCGGTTCAACACGTATTCCAAAAGTTCAAAGTCAATTAATAGATTTTTTTAATGGTAAAAGTTTAAATAAATCAATTAATCCAGATGAAGCAGTTGCATATGGTGCGGCAGTTCAAGCAGCACTTCTTTCTGGTGTAAAAGATTCTAAAATAGATGATTTACTTTTATTAGATGTAGCTCCTCTTTCTCTTGGTGTTGAAACAAGTGGTGGAGTTATGACAAAAATTATTGAGCGTAATACTAGTATTCCTACAAAAAAATCACAAACATTTAGTACATATAGTGATAACCAACCAGCAGTAACTATTCAAGTTTTTGAAGGCGAAAGACAATTTACAAAAGATAATAATAAATTAGGTGAATTTACACTACAAGGTATTCCACCAATGCCTCGTGGTGTTCCACAAATTGAAATTAGTTATGATTTAGACGCAAATGGTATTTTAACAGTAACTGCATCCGAAAAATCAACAGGTAAATCTGATAATATTCAAGTAACTAATGACAAAGGTCGTTTATCAAAAGATGATATTGAAAAAATGGTTGCAGATGCTGAAAAATTTAAAGACGATGATATAAAGGCAAAAGAAACAATTGATGCAAAAAATAATTTTGAAAATAATGTATATCAAATGAAGTCTACTTTAAGTGATGAAAAAATGTCTTCATTAGTAGATGAAGAATTAAAAACAGATTTAACTAAAATTATTGAAGAAAATATGTCATGGTTAGAAAACAATCAAATGGCTTCAAAAGAAGAATATGAAAATAGAAGTAAACAATTTCAAGAATCTATGAAACCATTACAAGAAAAAATGATGGCTTCAATGCCCCAAACACAAGATATGCCAAAATCTTATCCAAGCGATGAAACTACACATGGATCACCAAAAGTAGTAGATATTGATGATGTTGATTAAAAATATTTATTTAATTGGTTAGTTTATCGGCTATAAAGAATAATATATATATAATAATAATTTCTTCAAACCAATACCAAGGACCAAGATTCATCCATGCTAAAAAGAGTAATTTAATTTTATTTTTTATATTATTATATATTTTTTCGATTTGTTTAAAAATATATTTACTAATTTTTAATATACAATAAATAAAGCATATATGAAGTATAATAAAATAAATATATAAAAACATACAAAAATATTAAAAGATAATTATTATTACTATTAGTTTATAAAAATATAATCAATTTTATTGATGTTTTATAATATTAAAAATATTTTAATCAATTAGCAAATAAAATTGATAATTATTATTTAAAATATATTATAAATAATAATTTAATAACAATATATTATGTCTGATTGCAAAGATTGTACATGTACAATGAAGTATATCAATAATTTATTTAATAATAATATGAAAAATACTAAAAATATTTTATGTAAGAAAAATAATACAAACCTTAAATATTTGTTACCTATTGAATTTATGTTTTGTTTAACATCATTTGCATCATTTGGATTATTTAGTTATTACAAAAAAAGAGTAAATTTTAACATTGATTAAAGTTAAAATATTTTAATAAATATGCAAGATTTATTGTAGCAATTATAGAAATAACAACAACATTAAATGAATTAAAATAATAATTTGAATTATATTTTTTTTCAATATTTTTTATAGGACTTCTTTCAGGTCTGTTAGTATCCATAATAATAGTTTTATAATATATAAAAAAATATAAAAATATTATTATTTTTTCATATTAATTATTTTTTCATATTAATTATGTTTTTGTATTGTTAAAAGTTAGAAAAAAATTACCAAAATTCTGTATTTCAAATAATCCAGAAACATAAATATTATTGTAAAAATTATTATTAAAATAAAAAATTAACATTGATAAAAATATTGAAAAATGACTAATAGCAATAGCATTTTTTTCACCATATAAAACCGGTAATGTATTAATATTTTCTTTTTCATCTTCTTCTTTATCTTTTATATCTATTAAATTACTTGAACCAAACATACTTAATAATGCGGATACATAAATAGCAGGATCATTTAAAACATCATAATTTATATCATGTAATACACTGGGTAATAAAAATGTTCCGCATGTCCAAAATAATCCAATATATAATGCTTTAAATTGTCCATAATTTTTCTTGAAATTTTTATATCCTAATGTAGATGTTAATAATATTATAAAAGGATAATTTTCAACATTATTTATTAATAAACTTAAAATATATAAATAACTACTTAATAATACTAATATATTAAAATTTTTATTTTTTAATAAATATTCATAATAATTTATTTTTTCTATACTATAAATAGTATTATTATTATTATTATTATTATATTTATAAGTATCATAATCTAATGCATCCAAAAAACGATCTAAACCATATGTAAAAGTACCTATTGCAAATTGCAATAATATATAATCGTTATTTATTATATTTTCTCCATAATGACTAGTAGTATAAATGTATTGTAATAAATTTAATGGAATACCTAAATTACTACCAATAATAGGATTATAAATTGTTAAATTATTATTATTATTATTATTATTATTATTATTATTATTATTTAGCATAACAATATTATTTTTTACAAAAATTAGTTTATGTTTATTAATAATTTTAAAATTATTAATAAATGTCATTTATTATTAAATGTTTATTAAAATTCTAATATTTAAATTCAAAATTTTAATATTATAATTCAAAATATTCAAAATATTTATAATATTTGTATTATTTATAAATGAACGTTAGTGATTTATTAGAAAAAACAAACAACAAAAATAGCAACACTAATTTAGAATTTGAATCTTTTAAAGATTTAATTATGTATTACCAAACTTCAATACGTAATGTAGCTCTTACAACAGCAGTTTCATTTGCTGCATTAGGTTATTCTAGATTTTATAGAGGAAAAAGTAAAATGTATGCATCGGGAATGGTTTTTGTTTCTTTATTAATAATAGTTGCATCATTTATATTAAATTATCATTTGTATAATAGTATTCAAAAATATAAAAATTTAAGTAAAACTAAACAAATAAGTAATTGGGAAATAGTCAATATTTTATTTTTTGTAAGTCATGCTGTTGCAATATTTTTTGCTTTTTATACTTTATATAGAGTTAGTAGTGGAAATACTTTTTAAAAATAAAAAATAAAAAATAAAAAATAAAAAATAAAAAATAAAAAAAATATTTTATAAATCATATAAATTAGCCCATAATCCACCTACAAAATCTATTTTATTTTCAAAAAAAAATACACTATCAACATTAGTAAATTCTATATTTAAAAATTTAAAATATATTTTAAAATCTTTAACTTCTATTATATTATTATGTATTAAACTAGAATCATAAAATAATTTATCATAATAACCATTTGGATAATATATTTTATCAGTATATTCAATTAAATTAGTACTTAATTTATTTAAATTAATAGTATTTAAAATCCAATTATATTTAAAATCTAAAGTAAACTTACTATTTTCAACATTACCATTTAAATACTCATAATCTTTAATAAATTTTGCTTTTCCTGCTTTTTTAAATATATTTTCTGGATCCAAAGATAATATATTTGACTCATAATCCATTATTAATGTACCTTTGTCATTATAAGAATCTTTTACATATATATTTAACTCACACCTAGTAACAGGATCATTACTAATAAAATCAAATAATGGACTGCTACAATTATATATATTTATACTCAAATAATAATCTTCACTTTTTTCATTTAATAAAGAAGAAGGTGCCAAAGTTAGTCCATTATTTTTTGATTCTAAAAACTGATTAATACTACACAATTGTTCACTATCCAATTTATAGTTAATATATGTTGAAAACTCATTAACACTAAAAGGAGCATTTAAAATGTTTTTATTTATTGGATTATTCATTAAACTAGGCATCCCAGTTAATAATGCATTATATACAAATTTTAAAAATACATTACTATTTACACCAAAAAACATTTTTACTCTTTATATAAAACATATTAATTATTTTAAATAATTATCTTTTATATTTTATAAAATATCTAGACATATATATAGAAAAATGAACGAGATAAGTGTGATCATGAAAAATATAAACCCAAATCAAAAATTGGGCATCAATTTTGGCAATTCGAAGGACGGGTGGGTCGTCATCACGAAAGTCGATCGCAAAGAAGAGTATGCGGCCAAAGATAGCGATCCCGCGGTAGGAGATCGCATCCTAGCGGTGAATAATAAATACGTGTTTGGTAATACAAGTAAAACGCACGAACTAATACAAGTTGCACAAACAAGAGTTAATATCCTCTGTTCGACGCAGAAAAAGGATGGGGTTTATATTAATGATGAAGAACACTTCAAACAAGCATTAGATTATTTTAATGGAGATAATGATGAAGAGATCTTAGAAGAATGGACAGATGCAGCATTTATTTATGCAATAAAAAAGAAAAAAGGACATTTAGCAATACAGTTATTAAACAATCCAAATAAGACTACTATAATGTCTGGAAAACAAGATAAAATTAATGGTATGACAGCAGATCCAAATGCAATAGATATATATTTTGATAAAGATAATGAAGATAATAAAGAAGCAATAATATTAGCAATAAAAAATGGACTAGATAATGTAGTTGAAGAAATAATAAATTGTCCTATCCGAACCAAAAATATAAGTAACGTAAAAGATTTGTACACCAATCAAGCTATGCGATATTCAAGTATGTTAAAACAAGAAACAATAGATAAGGCATTTATTTGTGCAATAAAAAATAAAAAAGAAACAATAGCAATACAGTTATTAGAATTCACTCACCGTACTGAGTGTGGTGGGATTATAAGTAATAGAGCAGGTCCAAATGCAGAAGATGATACTGGTATACCAGCATTATTACTAGCAGTAATATATGATATGTATGAATTAGCTATTGAATTAATAGGGGTTCCTAGCCATTCAAATAAGATTTGTTATAGCCGATCTTCATATATAGTAAATAAAGATACACTAATAGAAGTATTAAAATTAGAAGATATTATTAATAAAGAAACAACTTGCATAAAACGTATAAAACCAATTTTAATAGAGGCACTAGAAGTCAATTATGAGATCAGTGACCTCTATAATAAACTAAAAGAGAAGAAGATATACAAGACGCGAGCGTTGGGGGAGATCGAGAAGAAGGTGGCCGCGGAGGCGGCTACGAAACTGGCGGCGGAGGAGGCGGCGGCTGCGAAGGCGGCGACGGTGGCGGCGACTGGGAAGGCCAAGGAGCAGGAGGCGGCGGCGGGGGAGGAGGCGGGGGAGGAGGCGAGGGCGTTATTCAACAGCCCCAGCGGTGGAAAAAGAAAATCAAAAAAACTAAGAAAATCAAAAAAACTAAAAAAATCAAAAAAACTAAGAAAATCAAAAAAAGTAAGAAAATCAAAAAAAGTAAGAAAATCTATTAAAAAAAGAAAACATACTAAAAAGAGAAAACAAAGAAAATAAAAATTAACAAAAGAAGATAATTATTTTAAATAAGTTTGTTAAAATATTTTTAAATGTTGAAGAAAAAAAATAAGATTTAATAAAATTATAATATTTTTAAATTTTATAAATTGTATTACATTAAAAATATAAAATATTTTTTTAATTTTTTAATTTTTTTAAATTTTTTTTTTATTTTTTCTTTTAAAAAAAACTTATTTATTTCAATAGCTATAAAAGAATTTTTAAATTTATATATAACAGCCATTTCTATTATTTGATTTTCCATATTATTTATTTCAATATTTAATCTTGCAATATGTTGAGTTAATATTTCAATTTTAGAATTTTTTGTGTCTAATAGTTGTAATATATTATTTAAACCGCCACCCGATTTATCAACCATTTCTTCATGAGCTTTAGCTGCATTATATTTTTCAAGATCATTTTTACTTTGATCCAATTTTTTTTTGTAATTAACCATATATTAATTATATATGTATAATTAAATTCATATAAATCGACGAAATTATAGTAATTTTTCAATTTCTTCATTTAAATCATCTAATTTTGGTTTTGGTAATGAATCATAATCAATAGTTATTGGAAAATCTGGATAATAATAATTATAAGTATTTGGTTGTTCTGGAACAACATTCATTGGATAAGGCCAGTGACTAGTAGTGCGTAATTTTTCAAAATATTTTCTTCTTTGACTTCTTTGTTTTGTATCATTTTTTTCACTATCTTTTGGTAAATAACATAAATATTGTACTAATCTTTCTTCACAACATGAAGAATCTCCACAACTATTTTGATGAAAAGTACGTGAATCCCAAATTACAAGATCGCCTGCTTTTACATCCAAATATAAACGATCTTCAATTAATTGTTGTACATAATTTTTATCTAATATATTCCAATCTCTCGGTTCATTAATGCCCATTGTAATAAAATAATCTTCATGCAATAAATGACTACCTTTATATAATAAAAGTGTTCGCTCTTTGTTATTTGTTAAACTTAAAAAAGATTGATAACAATGTAAACCTTTTTTTCTAGAAGATTGATCACTATGAGTCCAATAATGTGGCTTACCAACATAATCAGGCGAATAATAACAACAACCATCAAAACTACACACTAATTCTTCAGTATTCCATAATTGTTTAAAAATATCTAATATTTTAGGGTTGGTTCTTGCTAACCATGCAAATCGTTGATGACCTACTTGGTGATGTTTAAATATTCCATTAAAATCTATTAAATTATGTAATTCTCTCAATTCTGGTACATTAGTATGCCATAAATTAAATTCTTTTATATATTCATTTATTTCATCTTCATTATATACATTATGTATTATAGTATAACCATCTTCTTTTAATTGTTGTATATTATATGAAATATCCATTATTATGTATATTAATTAATAATAAGTAATATATTATGTTTATATTAATATAAAAATAATATATTAATTTTAACTAATAATGAAAAATATATTTTTTTTATTATCATGTGTTAGCTGCTTTATAGTAAACAGTCCTATTAATGTTTACAAAACAATTATTAATAATCAAGTTATTAAAACATATGAACCTGAATTATTAGATAAAAAAAATATGAATGCATTAATATTTTATACAGGTGCTAATTCATTAATACCTGCCGATATATATAGTAATTTTATACAAAGTCTTAATAATTATAATTTTTCAGTAAGTGTTGTTACAAATGATAATAGTGCAACAAAAGAATTTTTAAATAACATAAAAAACAATTATAAAGAATTAATACCATTAAGTCATTCATCTGGATATGTAAATATAATAAATAGTGTAAATAAAGAAAAAAATATTAATAAAGGAATATTTTTAGACCCCGTTGATAATAGTTTTTTAGTAAATAATAAAAATAATAATCAATATGATTTAAATTATATTGAAAATATATTAATATTAAGAGCTGAAAAATCATATAAAGGATCAATTTTTCCAAAATTAGAAATACCATTTATTCCAGCATTTGCATTAAATAGTGAAAAATTAGAAAAGTCTAATCCAGATTTAATTATTAATAAAATTAGCGCAGAAAATTATGGACATAGTGATGTATTAGATTCATTATGGGCAGATTTAATGCATGGTTCTTCAATAAGTAAAGGCAATGAAGATAGAGATCAATCTAATTTAGATAGTTATGTAGATTGGTTAGCAGAAAAAATATATGAATTTGTAAATAAAGAAATTATTATAAATAACAATTCAGAAATATTGACTTTAACTACTACATCAAATTATGAAGAATAAACTATTTTTTATTACTATAATATGCAATAATAGAAATTCCAATTAAACTTATTATTATACCTATTAAACATCTAAAATCTAATTTTTGTTTAAATAAATAATACGCAGCTATTACTGTTATTATTACATTTAAATTAATAATAATATGACTATATCCAATATTTGGACTAATTTTAAATGCATGTTGCATAACTAAACTATTAAATATTAAAATAATAGCATAAAGTATTACAAAAAATATTAAACTAATGTCACAATTGTTAATTAATTTATTTTTTTCATATGAATTAAAAAACAAATAACAAAAAGTTAAAATACCCATAACTATAAATGTTAAAGCTAAAAATAAATTGTTATCATATTTACTGTTATCTATAACTTTTAGTCCAATAGTACCAAATGCTGTTATTAATGTTGATAAAAATGATATAAATATCCAATTATAATTCATATTATATATTTTATATATTTTATATATTTTATAATATTTTATAATATAAATTATTTTTCATTACTATAATATATTACAATACTTAAACCAATTATTGATAATAACATACCTAAAAATGTTTTAAAATTTAAGCTTTCTTTAAATAAAAAATAACTAATTATTAAAGCTATAATTATATTTAAATTAACAATTAATAAACAATAACTTACTTTTGGACTACTATTTACAGAATATAATAAAGAACTATTAAAAATAATTATAAAAATTCCAATTAATAAAGCCATTAAAACTACTTTTTTTGAATTTTCTTGTTTAAAAAAATTTTTTAATCTATTAGTATTAAATAAAATATAAAGTAAAGATAAAAAACCAGTAAATAAAAATATAAATGCTAATCCTATATCAGTAAATTTATTATTCATATATTTTAAACATATTGTATGAACTCCTGAAACAAACATAGCTATAAATGCAAAAATAATCCATAAATTTTGCATATTATTATAATAATAATATATTTTATAATAAAATTGATAAATTATATTATAAAATATAAAAAAATTATAAAAAAAATTATAAAAAAAATAATGATATTTTTGCTACATGATACTGATTTTATTAATAATATTTTAATGCCTCCACCAATTGTTAGACAAAATGGTTGTAGTAAATTGAATTTACTCATTTGAATGATAAACAACAATACCAACACCAAATAATGCAATAATTATACCAATAAATGTTTTAGTATTTATTTTTTGTTTAAATAAGAAATAACCAGCTAATAAACTTAAAACTACATTAAGATTAACAATTAAATGACAATAACCAATATTAGGTGCTATTTTTAATGCTTTTGCAATTATAAATGAACCAAATATTCTAAAAGATGCACTTACTAATAATAAAACTACAATAAATAATCCAGCATTTTTAAAAACATCTTTAAATTCTTTACTATTTTTTTGAGTTATTAAATAACATACTCCAGCTAATCCAACTAATATATAAATAATTGCTAATAATATTTTAAAATCAAATTGTGTGTTTGTTAAATATTTTGTTAATATTAAGCTAAAAGAAGTAATAAATAATTCACAAACAGATAAATATGCCCATAATAAATCCATTTATATATAAAAATATTTTAAAAATATTTTAAAAATGAGATAAAATAATTTCTATTATTTCATTTGGTAATTTATAAAAATTAAATAATTCAAACAGTCCATTATAAGTATTTAATAATTTTAAATAACTATAGGGCTGATTATAATTTATAATAAATTGTGCTTCCAAATATTCTAATATTAAATAATCTATTTTTGAAGATGGATTCCAATTAGCACAACAAGTAATACTTGAACAACAAAAGCAAGTTGTATCAGATAATTTTAGAAAATTACATTCGTAACCATATTGCAATTTATAAAAGAATTTTAGTATTTTTTTATCATATATTTTATTTTTTTTTGAATTAGCCAATGATAAAAATCTATAATAACCAATTTTATTATTAATGTTAACCGGACGAAATTTAGTTACAACATATGGCTTAAAAGGATAAGATTTTGGTATATGACATTCTAATAATAATGTATTAGTATTTTTATTTGTTATTTTAAGTATATAATGTTCACTATCAGTATTACTACTATTTACAGCATAAATTTGCAAATCTAATGTTCTAAAATATTTTTGTATATTTTCAGAATATTTTGAAAAATATTTTTCACTATAAAAATCATCCAATTCTTTATTTACACGTTTTAAAGCAACAAATCCCATTACTATATTTTAAATATTATTTATATATTATAAAAAAATAATTAATTAAACAATTTTTATTTATAATATTTTATTATATTTTATTATATTTTATTATATTTTATTATATTTCTTTAAATTGAATAATTATTTTATAATTTTTAAGACTAGTTATACAACAATTAGAAATAGAAATATAACAATTGTTTTTTTCTTTAATATTATTCATAAAGTTTTGAATACCTTTACGCGATGGACAACTTTTATTAAACTTATAAAATATATTCATAAATATAATATTCCAAAAACACATTGGATAATCAAGATATTTTTCAATATCAAAACTGACTCCATCTTCATAATATAATATATTATTTAGAAATGGTTTGATAATTTGTTGCTGAACCAAATTATTCCATTCAAATGATTGCTTGCTAAGACCAATTAAATTTTCTTTAACATTTGGAGTAAATGCATCTTCAATTTTAGGATAAATTATATTTCTATATTTTCCTCGTACAGACCAAATAGGAGTAGTATCTTTAAAATATGGAACTTGATAAACATCAGCAAATTCATAAATAGATTTTTTGTAAAAATCAATCATTGGTCTTCCAATATTTACATTTTCAACTATTGACTCTTTTTTAATTACTGCAAGATCTAAAATATATCTACCACGACAAACATTTGCAAAAATATTTTCTACAATATCATCTTTATGATGACCTAATAAAATCATATTAATATTTTCTATATTCATTATTTCTTTATAAAAGTCAAAACGTATTTTTTTTGTAATAGATTCATAATCAGAACGTTTACTATTACTTCTTTTAAGATCTTCAATAACCTTAGTATATAGTTTTATTTTATTATAATTACACCAATAAGTAAGAAATTCTTGTTCTAATAGTGTTTCATTGCGATTATTATAATTAATATGAAGACCAATCACTTCATAGCCTAAATAGTGAATAATACTTATTAATACCATAGAATCTACTCCACCAGAAAGCGAAATAAGAAATTTCTTATTTTTACTATTTATACAAAATTCTTTTATAATTTTAAATAGATCATTTTTTTCATTATAAATATATTCATTTATATGTCTATCATCTTGTGGAATTAATTCTAAAATGTTTTTATAATTATTAAATTGAAAATTGTTATACAAAATAGCATCAATTAAATATTTAAACATTATTATGATATATTAATTATAAGATTTATTTTTAATAATTTTTAAAATCAATTTTAAAAATGTAATAAAAATGTAATTAAAAATGTAATAAAAAATGTAATAAAAAAATACATAAAATAATATTATATATTAAATATAATAATGTTTAAAAAATATTATGAAAAATTAGGATTACAAGATAATGCATCAGATGATGAAGTCAAAAAAGCATATAAAAAAATGGCAATAAAATATCATCCTGATAAACAAGTAGATAAATCAAGTGAAGACAAATTAGAAGCTGAAAAAAATTTTAAATTAATAGCAGAAGCATATGAAATTTTAACTAATAAAGATAAATATAGACAAAATAATTTTAATAATATGCATAGTGCAAGAGGATTTGTAGATCCACATGAAATTTTTAATCAAATTTTTAGAGATATGAATATTGGAAATATTGGAAATATTGGAAATATTGGAAATAGACGTTCAAATATATCAATAGTTATGCCTGGAAATATTCAAAATAATTGTGTAATAAGATCATCATCTGTATCAATTCAAAATGGAAAAAGAGTTGAAACTATACAAGAAACAATAAATGGAGTTACTAAGCAAAGGGTAGTTATTAGTGATTTAAACAATGCTCCAAATATTAATAATTAAATACTATATATTATATATTTTAAATTAAAGTTTTTTATTAAAATATGTTAATAATATATGATACATTTTAATATAAGAAACTTATTATTATTATTATTTACATTTCAAATTAATTGTTTTAGTATTAGTGTTAGTAATTGTAATAATATAAAAACTGTAAATAATAATAAACAAAAAAATATAGTTATGAAATATGATATGTGTCCAAGTTATTTAGAAAAATTTACAAAATTTTTAGATGATAGTCAAGGAGAACTTATTGTTAAACAAATTTCAGGAGTTTTTCCAAAAATGGATGTTATATCACATTTTGTTTTACATACAAATGATGTATTAATTAATTATATATTAAATAATAATTATATAGATTTAGAAAATAAAAAAAAATTAGCATTATTTTTAATTAAAATGACACAAATAGGAGAATCAACAGGATCCCATATTTTACAAATATATCATGATTTAGTTAATTGTTTATTATAAATCTTTATTAATTTGTTTATATCAATTATTATAAAAATAATTCGAATGTTCTAAACTAGTACCTTTTGGAATATAATGAGTATTAATATATTTTGTAGATCTATACATAAGATTAATAACATTTTCAAGTGCTCCTGTACCATTTTCTTTATCATAAGATTTTGAACTTACAAAATTAGTATTATAAATATCAACCATAATAATTTTACCACAAACATATTCGGGATAATTATTTTTCATATTTTTTTTTGCTTCATTTAAATCAAATGTTTGATCAAGAGTATTATGATAATTTGTTGCATGATTCCATAATTCTTCTAATAATTCATCTTTATTTAGATCTCCAATATAATGAGTTTGTTCCATTTTTTTAATGTAAATAAAAATTGTTTTTATATAAATCAATTTTTATTTATATATATTCATAAAATTTATAAATGTCTCGTGATAATGTTATTGCTGTAGCAAAGTATAAATATAAATATTATGTATTAGCAAATTTAAACATGGAAATTCAGTATAATAAAGATTATATTAAACAAATGTTAGATTCAACAAATTGCAAATTTACAAAAGATAGAGGAAAGGCATTAATTATTGGACATAATATGCAAAAAAAAATTAATACTGAATATGGTGTACGAGAAATTGATATATGTTAAGTTAATATTACTCTAAATAAAAATTGATTAAATAATAAAACAATAAATATAATAAATATAATTAAATTCAACTTAACAATATGGTTTTGCAAAATATTTTGAATAATTATGTTCCTTTGCGTTCTCAAATTGAGAATAATTGCAATGGTAAAGCAAAGATTGGGTGTGTCGCGTTCTCACCTAAGAAAAATCATCAGTGTGTTTTACGCGTTTGGCCATAATCAATATAATCTAAACAACAAAGCATGTGCAGAAAATAAAGATAATATTCATGCGGAAGTAGATTGTGTGCAACGCCTTAAAAAATCCGAAAAAATAGCTCATATTAGTTTACTAGTATTTAGAACAAATAATAATGGAATCAAATTATTGAATGCAAAACCATGTGCTTGTTGTATTAAAACAATAGATTTTACATTAAAACAAAAAAATTATAAATTGAAAAAACTATTTTATAGTGATGAAAATGGTAACATAATTAGTCTAAATTAAATACGTTTAATTAGTAGAAACATTTTTTTTATATATATTATTTATGTATTTGACACCACTTATTAGAACAAATCGTGCAATAGCAGCTAGTTTAATATATCCAGAAGATCCTATTAAAGCAATTGCTATTAGTGAATTATGCAGTGTAATTATACCAATTTTAAATCCAAAACTATTTCCACGCATATTGGGAACGCTTTTAGCAATGATGTATCAACCAAATTTTGCATATTATTATATCAAAACATATCATGAATTAAATACATTACATAATCAAGCTGAAATTTGTAGTTTATTATTATTTGTTTTAACACTAAGTATAAATTATATATAATAATTATTTAATATTTAATTAATATTTATTTAATTAATATTAATTTAAATAAATTTTACTAATTATACTAATGACATCGTGCCCGAGTGGTTAAGGGGACAGACTTGAAATCTGTTGTGCATAGCACGCGCGAGTTCAAATCTCGTCGATGTCGTTATTTTTAAAAGACACCGTGGCCGAGTGGTTAAGGCGACGGACTGCTAATCCGTTTCCCAATGGGATCGCGAGTTCGAATCTCGTCGGTGTCGTTTTTTTTGGGGGTGTAGATCAATTGGTAGATCGTCCGCTTTGCATGCGGAAGGTAGCGGGATCAAAGCCCGCCACCTCCATTTGCCTGATTAGCTCAGTGGTAGAGCGTCGCACTTGTAATGCGAAGGTCGGTGGTTCGAAACCGCCATCAGGCTTTATGGCAGATTGGCTTAATGGTAAAGCGTCCACATAGTGAGTGGGATATATTGGTTCGATTCCTTTATCTGCCTTAATTCTTTATATTTATTTTTATATTTTTATTTTTTAAAAATATAAAGAATTTTTCTAAAATTATATGTATATATATATATATATATAAATGGATACTAATTTTTATAATGATGGTTTAAATTCTATATATTTAGAAAATATAGAAAATTATGTACTAATAAATGAAGAAATGTATAAAACTATTGTATCAAATATAGAATATAATTATTTATTGATTTTATTTACTATGAGTTGTTTTGTGGGAATATTATGTAGTATGAAAAAGTCAAAAAATGATTATCTTTTAATACAAGATGCAAAACCAGTAAAAGGTGAAATAATAGAAAAAGTTTAATTTTTGTATATTAAAAATAATGTAATACTATCTCCAATAGCAGATTTTAAAATTTCAATTAATGCTGAATATTTAATATTAGATGTTTTAATATTAAATGTTTTATAACTATATTTTAAAGTTAATACTTTTATTGGAAATGCAAAAGAATTTGCTATTAATGGTGCTAAAAATTTATGATATTTTAAATTAGAAGCATATAAAGTATAAAGTATACTATAAAATAATATTTCTCTCAAAAATGTTAAAAAAATGAAATATTTATATTTTGGTAAAATATTTAAACGATTATAATTTTGCTTCATTTTAAAATAAATAACACTTGGAGTAATAATAAAACCTGCAAATATTCCACGTAATGATTTATTAAATATAAAATTAGAATTAGTATAAATAATATTTTGAAATGCAAAAATATTACACATAGCAAACATATATTTTAATTCATTAAAATTAACATTAATTGAGCTATTTGTTAATATTTTTGTTTGTAATATATCTATTGGAAGAGTAGATAATCCACCACAACTAGCACAACTAACTTTATACAAATAAGGAGTAATATATTTCATTTAATATAATTATTACAATTAAGTATTTAAGTTTTTTATAAAGTATGATGGACTATCCAAACAACTATTGCTATTAACATACTTCCAAAATTATCTAACATTTGCAAAATTTCTATAGATCCTTGTGCTAACCATGGTTGATCATGTATATATGCCCATTTTACTGTTTCTGCTACACCTTCACTAACACGGGTAGCAACATTATAATCTACTTCTGCTAATTTATTCATAGCAATAATTGTTAATGGTCTTGGTATATTAATTAAAAATGTCATAAAATATTATACTTAATTATAATATTTTATATTTATGTTTATTATTTATTAGTTATGTTTATTATTTATTAGTTTTAATATATGTTTCTTTACATAAACTTTTGATAATTCTATTATCAATTTCTTGACTCAATTTACCAATAGTAGAAACCATATTACTAAAATCTTCTTGTTTTAAATCATTATCTACAAAATCAGGATTATTAATTTTCCAATTTTGTAATGCATTATAATTCTTTCCTGATGCTTTCTTAATTGCATTTTTTATTTTTTCTTTATTTTCATCTTTTGTCCATTTATCTTCTTCTTTAATATATAATGTTTCTCGTTTAATATCTGTACAATGCATTGGTCGCTCATATAAACTTAATTTATTCATATTTTCTACTATTGCATTACTAAGACCCAACGCTAATCCATTCTTTTTTGTATAATCTAATTGTTCTAAACTAATTTCAATAGATTTTATAAAATCATTCATATTTAATGCATCTTTGCAATGCTCATTTAAAAATATATTAATATTTAGTTTTTGATTATTATTTATAGTACTATTATTATTATTATTATTATTATTTCCTACTTTTGGAATTAATTCACTTACTTGTGCTCTTAATTCGCTGTTTTCTTTCATTATAGTATTTTTAATTTCATTATTTTCATTTATTAATTTATATACCAAACTTTTCAATTCATCATTGCTATTTTCATCTTTAATGACAGGTAAAATTAAATCATTTGTATTATCATTTGTATTATCATTTGTATTATCATTTGTATTATTATTTATAAAATTACATTTTTTTTTATGATTATATAATGAACTCCTATATGGATACATTTTTCCACATATACAAGAAAAATTATAAACGTTATTTGAAAAATCGGAACTTTTTAGTTCCAAAATGTTGTATTTTTCATTATTTGTATGTTTAGCTGTCAATAAATGTCTATCAAATTGACTTTTTCTACTTGTTTTATAGTTACAAATTTCACAACTAAAAAATTTACTATTATTTGGAACTTTTTTTGTTGTCATTTGTTGTATATATATACAACAAAAAAAGTTCCTAAATTCTTTTTTATAAAAAATATTTTTTTATTTTTTAAGCAAAAAAGTAAATTTTGCAGCATTTATGGTTTAAGAAGTAAAATATCTCATTTTTCATTTTTCAATTTTTATAAAGTGTTATACATTTTAAAAATGGACATATAAAAGTATGTCCAATTCCAAAAAAATTGATAAATCATTTTTTCAAAAAAAAACACGCTATTTTTACTAATATTTTTTTATTACCATTTATCGTAATAAAATATTTATTATGATTTTTACGATTTTTTTTATTTTTCTGGACAAAAGTTAGCATTAATATAATTTAAAATGCATCCATCAAATAATCCATCAATTTTTAAATGAGCGCATTCATAGTCTTTTTTGATATTATTCCATAAATAGTTAACATTTTTTTTACTATTATATCTTTCATCAAAAGTAATTAAACAACCATTTTCAATATTTTTATCTACAATAGATTTTGTTTCTATAACTCTACAATTAATATTTAAATCCATCATAATTTTTAAAATAGTAGCACAATTATTATTTTTATTATTTGAAACACTTATATTAACACTCATATTATATATTTTAAAACTATAAAAAATATATATTAAATACATAAAAAAATACATAAATTTTAATTGCTATGTGCATCAATTGCAAAAAAAACACATCCAATATCAAATAATAAGCATCCAGATATATATTTTTTGTTTTTTTCTTTTGCAACTAAAGAATCCCATGTAAACATAAGACAACCTGCTAAGAAAATATATACCCCAGAAACATAACTATATTCACTAATAATATTCATTACTTATTTTCTATTTATTTTCTAATTTATCTTATAATTTATTTTTTAATTTGTTTTTTAATTATTATAAACCACATTAGGTTTAATTATATAATCACTATATAACATTGCTTTAGAAGTTGGTTTATCTAGTTCTAATAACATTTTCAAGGCTTCTAGTCTTTTCTCTCTAGGTTTTTGTTTTGGATTCTTTTTTTGTAATATTCTTGATATTTGTTTCCATCGCCATTCAAATTTTAGTGCTTCATTGTATGTTGGAAAATTTTCAACATAGCACACATAAGACCAAACTTCCCCATTTAAAACTTTATTGGATGTTGCTGTTGCGCCACCTTTAATTTCTTTATTATGTTGTCTTATACGTCGTTCTAAATTTACTGTTGCACCAATATATGTAGATCCTTGA
>Ga0181395_1000246_pt1 | contig 22712 bp, 10 predicted proteins | sample 18SPOviralmetaG_FD_130124 | JGI IMG/M metagenome (GOLD analysis project Ga0181395, IMG submission 130124) | Marine viral communities from the oligotrophic San Pedro Time Series (SPOT) site, San Pedro Channel, CA, USA - 18 SPOT_SRF_2010-12-16 | ecosystem: Environmental > Aquatic > Marine > Strait...
ATATTCATTACCTTGTTGTCTCTTATAATCTACTTCAAATAAAAATTCTAATCCACGTACTTTACCTACGTTAGCACCGTCAGACCAAGATTCTTCTGTACCATCGTAAAAAGTACTAGCTCTGTTTTCATAACCAAACCTTGCGATCTTACGTATACCAAGCGCTAAGTTATAATCATATGGTGTTTGTACTGTCGATGTTTCTAAACCATTAGTTACAGAAAACACGTCTACATCAGATATAGAAGTACCACCGTTAGCCGCCGCGTAAAATGTAGCAAACTTAAAATACTTTTTAAAGTTTTGCGAACAACATTCTTTTGGCGCTGCACAAGCTACTAATGTTATACACATTATTATAATTAGTTTTTTCATTCTTTTATTTTAATTGTTATATCGTGTGGTGCATATTCATTACCACCAAAATATGGGTATAAATAATATCTACGTATCAAACCCCAGTTACCTTCAGGTCTTCTACGTACGAGCGTGGTATCACTATCTATTACTATTACATAATAAAATGTTTTTATATCAATACTAGCGTTATAAATTACATCTGTATTTACAGTTCTTATTGTTGCAGCACTATGTCTACCTTCCTCGTGTCTTAACCAGCAAAGTTCTATGTTACCATTTAAATACCTCCAACCTAATCTTATAGAGTATTTTTGATGCCTAACGCCAAAATCACTCATACCATATATTTTGTTTACATCGTGTTGGTTTTCTGGTATTTCGCTTTCATATATAGCAGATTCATCTAACATAAACTTAAATTCTATTTTAGAATTTACTGGGTGATTTATAAAACTACCTGAGCTATGTTCACCAGCTGGTATTGTATAAACTCTGAAGCCAAGATCGTCAACTTCTTTTGTACATGAAACTAATAAAAGAAGTATCAGTAGTTTTTTCATTATTTATCGTGAGCGTAGCATTTACCAGATTTATTTGTTGTTTTGTTTTTACATCTACCACCTTTTGATTTTATAGCAGTACATTGCTTTTTAGCAGCTTTCTTTTTTTCTTTTAATTCTTTTTTAACTTTTCTAGCCTCTGTTTCGATACCAAGATCCCAAACGTTCCAACCTAACACTAACGCAAAGCTATCCCAAAACTCTGTTTCAGAATCTGCCGCAGCCATTAAATTGTGTATTTTATTTACAGCTCTATCTAAAGGTATATTTGTAAGACCTGAAACTAAATTAGCCATCACGTCAAAAGCGGGGTTGCCTAAGTTCCAATAAGGCATTTCTTTTATAACCTCTTCGTTAAATCTTTTCGACTGTATAGACCCGTATATTTTTCTAAGCTTAGAACCTATTGTTGGTGATAAATTTGCTAGTTGCAATATAGTATATGTGTGGTCTGCATTCCAACCTTTTTTCTCTTCATGATTGTATTTTAACACACCGTTTTTAAGAGTTGCAACAATATTACCACCTAAACCTAAACCATTTAATAAACTATCAATCATACCGTTTATCATTCTTTGTTCTTTTACGCTAAGCTCTTCACCTTCAGCCTCTGCTTTCCAAAGTGCTTGTTGCAACATGTTGAACATTACATTTTGAACAAAACCGTAATAAGCTATTTTAGATAAATTAGCCCTTGTGCTACCCCTACCGTTTTTTATATCTCTTACAGCTTTATCAATTAATCTAGCATACTGCATAGGTGTGTTTTTAAATGCTAGTATTAATCTACCCATACCGCCCGCTTGTTGCTGCGAAATCATCATAGCATCAGAGGATTGTTGAGACTCTTGTGTTTTACCTATCCATTTAGTCATTGCTGTTTCTGCAGCTTCTTTTTTAGAATATCCCATTAAAAGATAAGCTTTTTCCTGATTTATATAATAAGAAGTACCACCCAATAGAATAGCAAGCATATCAGCAACTCTTGTTGGTCCAAAACCTATTTTTAATAAATAAGATCCAAGCGCTGCAAGTTTGTTTTCGCTTCCTTGAACATAAGCAGCTAATTCAGCTTCGTTAATAGTTCTTGATTCACCACTTAACCTTTCTTGTATAAAAGGACTGTTAAAAAGCATAACAGCGGTTTTAACCCAATACTTAGGATTTTCAGCAAAAGCTTTAGCAGCGGCAAACGGGCTATTGTTTTCTGTGTCAATATAATTAGTCGCTGATATAAGTTGTAAAACAGCAGACCTCATATTAAAAAACATTATAGTACCTACAGATCCATTAACCCAGTTATCCCAATTACTAGTTATTCTATCTTTACCTTTGCTTTTATTTCTCCCATACTCCATACGGTATAACATATCTTCTAAAGCTTCTCTAAACTTACTACCGTATATAGCTTCTATTTTAGCAGCATTAGGTCCTTGTAATCTACCGTTAACATCAAGCTCACCAAATATTTCATTTCTATTTTCTATAAACTTAGCTAAAAAATCTTTTCTACCTAATTTTCCTGTTAAACTATATAAATCACTAGCTATAGACTCTACAGTCCAATACTCTGAAGGCTCTAAATAACCATTTTCTTGTTGAGTTATCTGACTAAGACCATTAGCAAAAGTAATTAAACTAGGATCGCTATTAACTGTTTTAACTAAAAGTTTTTCATCTCTTTTAGATATACCAGGTATTGTCATGCCATTTTTATTCCACAAATAAACTCTAACAGCTTGCCCATGACTATAATTTGTTCCATCAACTAGTTTAGTAAGCTTTACTTTTACCTTAGGTAGTTTTTCTATTAAACTCTGATAATTCTTTTTTAACTGCTGTCTTGTTTCGTTTATTTTGTTTGTACCTCTTACGTATGGTCTTATAAGATTATCTTCAAAAAATTGTAGTTGTTGCTCTCCTAGTTCTCCTTTTGATAAAAAGCTATATAATAAACCTTTAAAATCTTGTGCTGATGGCATTATAGGTAATATTTTGTACTTATCTACAGCTGTACCTCTTATTCTACCTTGAGCATCTGAAAATTCTTTTTCTTTAGCCACACCCTTTGTTTGTTCAAGTATAGTATTAAATCTTGTAGACAAGCTAAACAATGGATCTGCTAATGTTGTTTTTCTTTTAACACCCATTTGATCTAATATGTTTTCTACAGCTTGAACATTTTGCTCTGCATCATCAGCAAAATAAACATCGTTGTAACCTTCTTGCGCAACCTTATCAGCTATCCACAAAGCTTTAGCTTCAGAAGTTGAATTACCTAAACCAGTTATATTTTCTAAAGGTATGTTTAATCCATTAGCCTTTAAAAATGCATGTATAGCTGCTTGCGCAGCAGCAGGTCTAGCAGTTAATACAAACATGTTTTGCGTTCCAAACTTACCTTGTAGCTTTAAAGCTTTGTTAAATAGTGGTGCTATCTTACCTTCAACAACGTCGTTAAACTCAGAAAAATCCCAAACATAACCTTTGTCTGTTAAGTCTTGGTAATTTTTAGCATATTGTTCAGCGTTTAAAGATCCAGTTGTACCATCAGGCTTTGTAAATCTAATTTTAGATTTAGTTGTAGCTAATGTATCGTCAAAATCTAATATAGTAACACCTTGTGTTGATTTGCTAAATAAAGATTTTTTATTTAATTCTTTTATAATTTGTTTTTCTACTATAATATCACTAAGTTTTCTACCATCAGGACCGTAAACATTATTTTGATTTGCTTGTGGTAAAAAAGTAAACCTAAGTTCTTCTACTGGTGAATTTTTTAAGTCAACATCCTTAGGTTTGTCCATGATTTTAGTTGTTTCAACCTCTGCAGCCCATTGTGTATGGCTGTCAAGATTTAAAACATTTGTTTCTCCAATGATATAAGCATAAACATCATACATAGTAGAGGCATTGTCTTTTATGTGTTCTCCTTTTGTAATTTCATAACTACCATCTTTTATTGTTATATAGTCAAGCTTTGACAATGATCTAAAGCCTTTTTGTATATCAGTTTGTATTTGTAATAAATTATAAACGTCTAATTTTTTTAACTTTCCACTTGTATAAAGATCTTTTATATTGTTAACAAAAAACTCTAAAAGTTTTATATTTGCAATATTAGCTTTTTGTATTTCTGGATTTAATTTTTTTAAAGCTTCTAGTTTTTGCTGTTTATTTAAACTACCATTTTTTGTTATTTTGTTAATCTTGTTCCAAAGAGGTGACGAAGGGTTCATAAACCTTACATCATCTAAAATTAAACCTTTTGGTAATTTTACATTTAATTTACTAATACTATTTTTTAAGTTTTGTAGTTTTTCGTAATAATCACCTGTAACATCATTACCGTTAGAGTCTACCATTTTTACTCTTTTACCATCTATTGTTTGTACTTTGTTTTCAGCTGCATCTAAAGCTCTGTAGTGGTAACCTAGAATGTCATATCCAATAATATTAAAAATATCAGGACCTACTTTTTTAGCTATTTTTAAACCTGCCTTTTGCAAGCTTTCAAGACTAGTTTCGTTGTATTTTAAAGCACCTTGACCACCTTTCTTTTTTGAAGGTACTATAAAATTATTTAATTTTTGATCACCTAAATTAATTACTTTTTTCTTATAAGCTATAGACTCTTGGTTTTGGTGAAAGTCTTCATCAAAAATTCTTGCAACAAAGTTTTTTATGTTTTCGTTTTTCTCTATAGTATCTAAAAATTTATGTATACCATCAATGTTACCAGAAGCGAAATTCATGTTTACAACTTGCCTGTAAACGTTAGTAGCTCTCTGCACAAAGTTTGGCATGTTAGCGTATATAGTACCCGGTCCTTTACTTGATGAAAATTTAAAATCTATATTTTTACCAATAACTTGCGCAACTTGTTTTATTAAACTGTCAGCTTCGCCGTACTTGTCTATATAAGCAGGTGATTTAAGACCTGTTATAACAGCATCTCTCATTACTAGATTAGATAAATACCTTAAAAATCTTTCTTGAGACATGTCAAGTCTACCATCTTCAGGGTTTAAAAATGCATCAACAAGCTTAGCCTCTAGCTCTGGCGTGAGTTTTAGTTTTATTCTTTTTACATTACCAGCGTTAACATCTGAAATATTAACATCAGTGTTCATTTTAGATTCATTAACTCTTTGTCTTATTCTTCCAGTTGCAGCGTCTAATACAACAGCTTCTGTAAGCCCTAGTTTTAGTTTTGTAACCTCAGCAACAGGCATAACCCTATAAATTAACCTAATTCTTTTTTCTACGTACTCTTTGTATTTATCTGTATCTAAAGGTCTTATTCTTTTTCCTTTATCGTTAAACTCTTCTGGAAACATAGTTTCTCTTAAAAACCTCCAATCAGCTTTAAAATCTTTAGTTATCGCAGATTCAAATTTAGCAGAGTTATCTATTTTGTCTACGTTTTTCAACGCTGTTTCTGCCGCTACAAGCGTAATTTGATCATACAAGTATTCGTTTTCTACTATACCAAGTGTTTCTCTTATTTCAGAAGTTTCTTGGTTGTTAGCAATAGCATCTTTAACATCTAGCACTTCGTTTATAGTCGTGCCGCCATATAAATCTTTATTTTCTTTTTCCTCTTTTATTTTAAGTTCAAGAATTTTAGTTGCGTCTATAGTTATTTTTCTTATTCTTAAAGGCATTAAACCTTGTAGGTATGCTCCAAAATTTACTGGATTTACTATATTAGCTTCTTCATCAACATCTTTAGCTATTTCTTTTTTTGGTAATGGTTTTTTAACTTCTTTACCTTCATTTTCTTTATTAATTTTTTCTACAATTTCATTAAACTCTAACTCTGTTAGTAAAGGCTTATATGTTCTAGATAAATCAGAAATTATACCAAAAACTTCGTTTTCCCATACATCTTTTGATACAACAAAATCTTTATCTGATTGCCACTTTCTTTCGTTTAATAAAATAACACCAGCGTTGTTAATTAAAAAATCACCTTGAAGCTTTGTATAAGCTCTAGGATTTTTTCTATTAACTATCATTAAATCTTGAATATTTTTATTTTCCGCCGATATTTCTTGGTTAGTTCTTTTGCCATATATAGCATCCCTACTGTCAACCATTATTTCACCTGACGATTTAGACATTAGCGCAGTTTTTTTACTAATTATGTCAATATCATTATATACATATGTTAGTGGATTACCATCTTTATCTAAAAACCAATCAATAGCTTGTTGTTCATATCCAGTTCTTACACCACCTCTATTTATTTCTCTTATAAGGCTTAATACGTCAGCGTTTGATAAATCTGTTTTTAACACATCTTGAAACGCATTTTTTAAATTGTTTAAACCATCTATACCTTCTTTACTAAAATCTTGAGCTCTATATTCAAACATAGCGTCTGAAAGATATGGTATATATTCTTCTCTACCTCTATCACTTAAAGGATAGTATTTTCCTTTAACAACTTTAAAATCTACACCGTATTCTAACGTTGCATCTGCTCTACGTAAAATGTTTTCTTGAATTTGTAAATTAATAAACTCAGGATCGGCAAGTAATAAGTCTTGTACTTTGTTAATTAAATTTAATTTATCAGAGTTTGACATACCATCCATGTCAGCGTGTATATCTTCGTGACCAAATACGTTACCAGCTAAAAGCGAAGCGTCCATCTTGTCTATGTTACCGTTTGTATTTTCTTGTGAAACAACAATTAATTTTCTACCATTAATTTCTAAACCAGTGTAAATACCATTTGCTTCACCACTAGTTATACCTTCAATCATACTTGGATCTAAATTTTCAACGCCGTACTCAATTTCTAAAAAATTTAATAAATCTTTGTTGTTGTTAAAAACTTTGTAAAACCTGTCTGAGTTTGGATCTTGATTATGTTTAGTTGCAGTTTCGTTGTTTTGTCTGTTTTTCCAAGCCTTTACTTTTGCTCTTGCAATATCTAGGTTTGTATTTTTTTCAGCATCTATTAAATAATCTAATTGCTGTTTATTGTTTTTATAAGCTTCAGTTTCTTTATAATCTTCTCCGTACTTTTCTTTTATTCTTTTATTTTCGGTTTTATTGTTAGTAAAGTCAATATCTAACTCAGCTAAATTTTTTAACTTTTCTTTTATAACTAGTTTTGCTTCTGGATCTTTTGTCCATGCTAAACCACCATATTCTTCACTTCTTAGTAATTCGTTTGTTTTGTTTAAAACATCTAATTGTCTTTGGTATGCTTCGTCAAATACTTGTGTTTCTTTTTGTAGCTTTTCAATTTCACGATTTATAGTGTTAGTCATAGCTTCAGGACTACTCATGTCAAACACAGCATCATAAGTGTTTTGAGCCGTGTTAACAACAGTGGTTACACTTCCACCAAGAGCAGGCGCTGTTAGTATAGTTGTTTTAAAAACTTCAGCTACATCATCTAATGCTTTTTCTATATTAAAATAACCAGTACCACCATAAACACCAGCTTTTGTTGTTGCCTCTTGAAATATTTCAGTTGGAACCTCTATAGCAGTTGTTTGCGCCATCATTTTTGCTATGTTACCACCTTGCTTTATAGCGTTTACATAATAACCTTTTCTTATTTCGTTAAATAGCTGCGCTGGCATTATCTTTAGCTTAGATGCTTTAAATATTATAAAACCATCACTGGCAATCTCTAAACCGGCATTTGCTAAACCAACACCAGTAGACATATCTTCTATAGATTCAGAAACACTACCGTCTTCTATTACAGCTATCATACCTAACTGTTTGTTTGTGTATTCAGATTTTACACCATTTTCGTTTTCAGGATAACTATTAGCCCAAGAAGGATTATTCCAATCTGGGTATCTTTTTTGACATTCTATAATAACCATTTCTTCGTAAGCACCCGCACCTTCTAAAGCATAAGTGTACATACCACCGGTAAATATACCACCAACCATATTCATCATTTGCTTACCCATTTCCTTTTGCCATCCATTTAGCGATTGGTAAGCTTTGTCTGTAGTTAGTTTTGATATTTTATCTTGATACTCTCCTGTGGCAATGATGTTTTTTAATATTTTCTTATTGTAATTCTTTTCCATCATTTTTAACCTATCTAAAAGAGGTTCTTTGTCATAATAACCAGCTACTAAAGATAAATCAGCGTCAGCAAGAGAGAAAGTTCCTGGAAAATACACCTTACCATTTTTTTCTTGAGGCGTGTCTAAATTAAAACCGCTTAAACTAGGTAGCTCAGTGCCTTCTATTAAAGCAGTTTTATAATCAACAATAGCTCTGTAATCTTTACTTAATCCAATTCTACGTATTACCTTGCTAGCTTTTGGTATATGCAAGGCCGCTTGCTCCCAAATCCCTTCTAAAAAATCACCTTTTACGTACCAAGGTATTATTTCTTCTACCGCCTCGTCATTATTTATTACAGCTATATTTCTATTAAAAACACTACCAACAGCTGTTGAATTAGTGTTAACTGCTGTCATATAGCTATCGTTGTTTTCTAAAACTTTTCTTTTAATTTGTTTTGATTGGTTTTCAAACTCTAACAAAGCTTCTTGTGGCTTTAGTTTTTCAGAAGCAATATTTTCTAAAAGAACTGATCTTATTTTTTCATACTCGATCTCTAGTTCTGTAATCATACTTTTAACAGCGTCTTGACCTTCAGGAGTTTTATGATACTGACCCATTAATTGGTCAAATGTATCGTCTCTGTGTTGTAGCATTTGTTCTCCAGACAACTCGCTTACATCTAAAAATCCTGTTTGATCTTCATTTGCTATAGTTGATTGGTTGTTGTAAGCATAGTCATGGCTAGCGTCGTACATATCACCATCAAACAAGCCTTCAAACTCTTCTGTTTTGTTTTGCTTAGCTTGATTTGCTATGTTTTTTAATTCATCAACAACAGTTTCTCTAGGTTTTCTTACACTTGGACCAGTACCAACTTTATATCTATTGTTGTCAACTTCAATAACCTCAGCACCAGACACAGCATCAGTAAACGTTATATTTAAACCATCGTAATACGTTCTACCCTTTTTAACTACTTCGTCTTCATCTTTTTCTAAATCTGTTTTAGTTAATTTAGGATCTTTAGGTGCTTTTATTTTTACTTCAGGATATAATTTACCAAAAAAGTTTTCTTGATCTTTTTCTGTTTTTATTTCTTTTTGTATTTCTGGTATTTTTTCTTTAATCACATCTTCAGGCACACCGTCTTTCTCCATATTGCTTATGATTTCAACTAACTTGCTCTGCTCGTCAGTTAAAACAGGTGGATCCATTATTGCGCTTTCGTTTATTTCTTCAGCCATATTAAGATATTGAATATTTCTTTAATAATTGTTTTGCAGTCATTTGACCGGCTTCAGCAAAAGCTTCGTCAGTTGCTTTAGCCATGTTATGCTCTGCTTGTAATTTTCTTTTTAACCAAAAACTTACTTCTTGTTTTAATTTGTTTTCATCAAAACCTGGGTTATCAACATCTGCCCAGCCAAGATCTTCATTTGGACTTGCCTCTGCATATTGATCTATAAAAGATGGTCCAGCAAAATCATCCCAAGCAAACGCTAGTATGTTTTCTTTTGAATCTAACAGACCATTTACAACAACCTCAGCGTGGTAAGCGTTAAATGGTTTTCTATTTCTAGAGTTTTCACCTTGTTTTACAGCTGCTTTTCTAAAATCAGCAAACTTACCTTCTGGCTTCATAAAAACATCTTTAAATATTTGACTAGATTTTACAACTGTATTAGGTTTGTTAGGATTTTTAAAGTCTCCAAAAGCAAATTCTACATCATCAAACTTTGTATCACCACCAACTGTAGTTTCTGGAAGTGGTAATATCATTTTATATAAATCATCTCTTTCACTAAATATAGCGTTTTGCATAAACTTATTTTTACCAGAAGATCCTTTTGAAAAACTACGTCTACCAGCTTCACCACCACCGTTATTTTCTATCCACTCTGACTTTTTTTCTATTAAATTATTTACTTTTTGCGTTAATCCTCTTAACGTGTTTATCGAGTCATTTACAATTTTAGAACTACCTTCTTGATCAACATACATGCTAGCTTGGTCTTTTAATTGCTTAGCATAATCGTAAACTCTAGAGTTTGCTTGAGCACCTAAAATATCTAACTTTTCATCACCAACTAAACTAGTATTGTCTATGTAAGTATCTACATCTCTTTCTATGTTTGGATTTTGCATTTGAAGATCTGTTAGGGGATCATATGTTTTGTCTGAGTTATCTAGCATTTTTACAGGGCTACTATCGTTACCAAGGTTTTGCCCAACAGATCCTTGAAACTCATAGTTACCAATAGGATTACCTTCATATCCTCTTGTACCACTATTATTACCAAAATTACCTTTCCTCATACTTTCGTACTCAGGAAATGATTCGTAAAAATCGCTAACAGACATTTCTTGACCATTAACTTCAACCATGTTTGTGTTTAACTTGCCTTTATTCTTTACTCTTCTAACTTTTAATTTCGTTGGCTCTGCTTCTCCAGCTAGTCTTTCTTGCTCAAGCGTAAGTCCATTGTTATTAGCATTGTTAATCCAAGATTGACTTTGTTCATCAGCTATCGTCTTTTTTTCTTCTTTCGAAGGTGGCGTTTCTGTTTCATCATCATCAAACAAACCGTCAAACTCTGAATCTACATCTGTATCTTGTCCTGTGTTACTGTTATTGTTTTCTTTCTTTTCTTTTTGCTTTGGTGGGTCTTGTTCTCTTTGTTTTAATCTTTCTTCAAGGTCTTTATTCTATCTGAATCGGTTTTTTCTTTTTTCTCTCCACCACCCAAATAAGATTCAGTAAGACCAAACGCACCTGTTCTTGCTATAGGCTTAAACATAGCGTCAACACCTTTAACTCCCATTTCAGGTATTCTAGTGCCACCACCAGTTCTAGTGTATTTATTTACACCTTTATAGTTTTCTATTAAAGCTTGATTTATTTTTAAAGGACTAGTTTTTTTCTTTTTATTTGCCATAATTATTTATTATTTTTGTCCACCAAAGAATTTTAAACCTTCTGCCATGTTTGCTTGGCCAGCTTGCACACCACCAGTAACCCCACTAGCAATATCTCCAACACCACTAGCAATCATTTCCGTTGCTCTTTGTCTAGCCTCATCAGATTCTTTTGACCTTTGCATTGCCATACCAAACAGTGTTTCGACTTTATCTTTTTTCTGACCTCTCGAGTATACCTCACCCTCTCTTTCCATACTTTGTATTTTACCAGCCATTGATCTTTCTGCTCTTTGATTTGCAGCCTCTTGCTGTCCTATACTAGCCGAAGCCTGTCTTGCTTGTTGCGAGCCAGCATTAACCATAGCTTGTATATTACCAGCTGTAAAGCTACCGCCTTGCTGTATACCACCAAGCATATTAGCTTGTTGTTGTTGAGCCATGTCTTTTTGAAACTGGGCTTGTTGTTGGTTAACAGTCAAATCCTCCATAGTGTTTTCCATGTTTAAATACGGGTTGCTAGTATCTAAACTTTCGTAAGCATCTCTTCTTTGTTGAAGCTCTTTGTTCGCAGCTTTTTGCTCTTGTATTCTTTTTTTACGACCAGACAATGCCATACCTATTTTTGTTAATCCCGCGGCAGCGGCTACTCCTGCTATTAAAAAACTCATATCTTATTTATTTTTATTAATGTAATCTTCATATTCTTCGTAACTTCGTGAAACTATTTCAGCTTCTAACTCATTTAAATCTTGTGTGTTTGTTGGGTTTTTATGTATATTGACAAATATACTATTTTCAACAGCGTATATAACTCTTTTTATTCCAGGTGAACATTTAACATAGCATGGCGCGATGTACTCTTCTACCACCTCATGTGCGTGCACAACTATATGCCCTGTTAATAAAAACCAAACATGCTCATGATTGTGTATAGCACCAACAACCATAGAATCTTTGTTCATTTCCATCTGCCTAACATATATACCATCTGCAAAACTATGTTTTAAAGGAAACAACTCGCTTCTAACTACTTCACCATTATTACCTATAATGTTTTTATTATCAACATTTTTAAGCAATTGGTCTTGTAGTTTAATTATTTTTGATTTTGTAACTACCGAGTTATCAGGCATATAATATAAGTTAATTATTTATATTATAGTTACACTTTTTAACGTTTATTTACTACTTTCAAAATAATCAGATCCAACAGAATATAGTTCTGATTTTATAAAAGATGAATTAACAAACTTTGTTTCAGCATAATACCCAAGCACACTTGTTAAATTTACAGTGTTGTCTTTAGAAAAACTAATAAAATCACTACTTGTTGGTAGCTGACTACTAGTTAAGGTTGTGTCACAAACTAAAACCCACTGACCATTTGTTAACGTTATAGATAGTATTATTCCTATTTCAACAATATCTGATTGCGCCGACGTATTAAAACCAGCTATAGATGTTGTTGGACTATAGTAAGCAGTATCACCTACTTGGCAAGAAACGTTTAAATCTACTGTTGTTGGAAATGTTAATGTTATTTGTGGCATGTTATGATACGTTAGTTATTGAATCTAGTGCTAATGTGTATTTTACATCTGAACTTCCAAGTGTTTGAACGGTTATAGTACCTCCAATTGTCATTCTGTCTTGATTTGTTTCTTCTAAAACACTTGAATGTGCTATGCTAAACCCTGACATAGCCCAATCCCAACCACTTTCAGAACCAGAAGTAACACTCATTGCTGCTCTAGCTGTTGCGTCAGGAGCTTCTCCTATAGCGTCTACACTTACAAACTGTTCTCCAGCATCACCAGTTATTTCTACTTTAAATGTGTTAGTAGCAGTTTCAGTATTTAACTCAGCAAAAGAGAATACTATATCACTTGGCATTGACGCTGAAATATCACTAGCGGAAGCAAAAGCTAGTGTGAACGTTCTTGTTCCAGTACAAGCTATACTACCTATGTTACCAGAAGATCCATCAACAATGTTTGCGGGTAGTGTTGTTCCAAACCTACTGCTAAGCGTAAACGTATATGTAACTGTTGAAGTTATTGCAGGAAAAACAATCTCGTGTGTTGTTACCCCTTCACTTCCTATTTCCCCGTCTATTTGTGTTGCTCCAGAAGTAAATGTATCACTACTGTCATCATATGTATTACTACCGTTTGATATAGATATAGAGTAGGCCGCACCTGCAGTTCCATATAAAGTTAAACTTCTTGTTTCACCACCTTTAGCATTTATTTCTCTAGTAGTATCTAAAACAACATTTGTAATATCACCAAAAAAACTCGTGTCTGGTATTGTCGTTATAGCTGGATTAACATCTTCAACCTCTCCACCAAGTTCTGTACTTGATGTTATATTTACCAAACCACCAAATGGAGGTTGTGGGGCTAAAGGTGCTATACCACCAGTTCCACCACCAGCTAATGGGTATACTGTTGCTGATGTACCTATTATGTATTCAAATAAAAATCCTAAACCATAAGTGTTACCACCAAAAGTTGGATCTAAGCCAGAGTTTAACGGTGGGTTTGTGTAATAAAACTCTATAGTTCTAGACGTTTCTTCACCATTTGTATTAAAAACTTGGCTAGTTATTTGGGTGTCAAAGTAAGGCAGCCAATTAGCTAGACCAAAAGCGGTGAATTGTTCTTGCTCTGTTATGTCTGTAAAGTAAAAACCACTGTTAGATGTAAAAACTTTTGTCATTAATAGTGTTTGAACACCATCATCAACTAACCCAGATATATTGTTTAAAGCTGTGTTACTGTTTGTTGACTGAGCCAGGTTCATATTTGTTAAAGAAGAATTACCAGTCACAGACAGTGTGTAGTCAGTGTTTGTTGGGCTTGTCCAAGTTTCCCATACAGCTGGGTATTGTATAGCGTTGTTAGCTGTTGCTGACCCGTCAATGTCAATATTTAACGTGACGTTTGCAGACGGCATTTGAAAAGTGTTTATAAAAAACACATAAACGTAAACAACATTATTTGCTGTTACAGGAACATAAGAACTAGCAGTAGCATCGTAATCATACTCACTGTTAAACATAACAACATTTTCAACTTGATTAGGTAAAATTGTATTAGTACCGCCAGCACTAGGAGCAATATAATTGTATTGTACAGAGCTTAAATAATTACCAGTCGCTGGGTTTGTGACAGTTGTTGACGTGCTGTTACTAGTACTATCAGCTGTTATACCTCCTATAGTAAAATCAGAGGCATTTACAGTAAAACCAGCGTTTGGTGTTATAGTTAATATAACACTACCATTACCAGCTTGATTTGGTAAGGTTCCAAGAGCAACTGAATCACCATTTATTTCAGTTGTTATGCTTTGGCTTACTGTATAATTTGTGTTTGCGTTATGTCCCATATTTAATGATCGTTTGGATCGTCTTGTACTGTTAATGTAAATCTACTGTTATTTGTAGACTGTATTTGATCTGTGCATAAATTCCATTTTACATCATCGCGTAAAACCATTGCGGCAGCTGGTGATACAAAACTAACTTCAAAAGTAGCACTTGTTAACTCACTGTTTGAGTTATTGTGTAATCAGTGAGCGAGGTGTTAGCGTCGTTGATAATTATGTTTGCTGATGGTATTGATTTGAACTTATAACCTGAGTCAGCTGTAAATACTATTGTGTAAACAGGATTTATAGTTGTGTTGTCAGGTGATACACCGTCAACAGTTTGTGTACCTGTACAACCATTAAATTGAGCAAATCCAGTTGTAGATATAGAACCTATGACTGAGGTTGTGTTTGTTGGTAAAGTGGGGTTTACAGTTATTGTATGTGTAAAGTCATAATCAGAAGCACTAGCAAAACCAGGTCTACAACTACCTTTACAAGGTTGTAATATATTATTCCACATGTAAGCATTTGTTGCGATCGGATTTGTAACTATTATACAACTACCATCGTCTTGCGTTGCTAATGGATTATAATTTAAAGCATTTGGATCGGTACAGCCTAACACAGGTGCTGGTCCGTTGTGAGTTATTGTTGATGCCATACCTATACCTTGGTACGAAAACTCTCTACTATCTAAATTAGCTAATGTAGTTGTTTCACCATACAAGTAATTAAACCACTTACCTTCTTTCTCTATAAACTCTTTTAATCTACTAGTTTGCATGTCAGTAGTTATACTGTCTACAAACCAACCTTTCTTTTCTTGTAAGTTATAAAACTCATTGTCATTATAAGTAACACCACCAATTGTTTCTGTTCTAAATAAATCTATGTGTGATTGTGTTCCCTCGTAGTTTAGCGTATTAAAACTTTTAACAGAACCTGGGTTATCATTTAGTAATACTGTTACACTAGAAAAAGCGCCATTAGAACTGTTAGCAGTAATACCGTAGAAATTATTAGTTTCAGTGTTGTCGTGATGAAGATATATTTCTCCTTTTTTAAATGTATAGTAATTGTTATCTAGACTTAAACCACTTTCTTTAACAAAAGATTTAAAAGATGTCCAACCTTTAGATTTTTCACTGTAACTTACTGTAGTGTTTATTTTTGGTGTATAAACTATACCAGCACCAACATTGTTTCCGTTTGGATTAACACCTTTGTCATGTAGAGTTAAATTGTACAGGTTTTTTCTTTTATCGTAACTTCCTATCAAATCTGATGCTAGTGGTAAATTATCTCTAAAGTAATCTTCCATACCTTGGCTTGATATTAGAGTTAAACCATCTTTAGATAACCTTAAAACAGCACCTCTTGCTTTATCTGTAAAATATACTCTAAAGTTTTCTTGAGCAAAAGATTCTGGATTTTTAGATATACCAAACTCACCACCAAAAGGTTGTGCCGTACCTAAAACTCTGTTTGTAGCTGTTAAGTTTACATTACCATCAGCGTTGAATAAAGCATCTTTATTTGCTAGTATTTTTAAAACTTTATCTTCACAAAACGCAACTACATTATCATCTCTAGTAAATAGTTTTTGTATTGACCCATATTGAGTGTTTAAGTCTTTTGTAATACCACTAGAAGCTATGAACTGATTTAAATTGTTTACACCATTCATAGAGTTGTAAATACCAGAAAATATTAATCCTGATTTTCTTTGCTCTTCGTTGTATTGCTCTGCTAAAACTGTAGATGCTTTAACACCTTTGGTTAAAGTAACTTGGTTAAAATCGTCTCTAATTCTATCAGACTCTACACCTTGAGGAAAGCTAAAACAATTGCTATAAGCCAAAGTCATTCTTTGGTTACTAACATCTTTATACATTTTAAGTCCGGTTGCTTCTATAACACCAAGGTTGTTTGTAGATGCTGTTATAGCTTGAACTTTAGCTTGTACAGTTCCACCATCAGGTCTGGTAAACACAAGTATTTCACCTTGAATAGGGTCAGCAACATTACCATCTAGTGTAACAGTATTATTGCTCCAGCTAAATACTTTACAACCAGCAGAAACAGTTGCTCCACTACTAGCAAGTACACTAACTGTAGATCCAATAGGCGCAAACATTTCATTTGTATCTGAATTTAACTCTACCGGGTATGTAGTGCTAGCTTCGTAATAAATATCTAATCCTACGTCTTCTTTCGGCTCTGTTTCCCAAACACCAGGATTATCTGTAAACTTAGCAGACTCTGTAGGGTGACTTCTTATAAGTTCTACTAAAGAGTTTTGTGTACCATCATGTCTTATATCTGTAGGGTAAAAACCACTAGGAGTTCTTACTATAGGTGGATTTACTTTTAAAGTCCATTTATCTCTATAAACTCTACCATTATTTCTTTTTGTATTTATTGAGCTCCAACCCGTGTTTGCTGGTGTTGTTTGAAAATTTCTAATACCAGCCTCATATCTATAGTCTATCACCTCGTAAACAGTTTCTTCAGGATCTGCTGCAAATCTAAACTTAGTACCTCTTTGAAACCACTCTTTTGAAAACTCATAGTCTTCTGGCTGTATATCTTGACCGTGTTGACTCCATAGTTCAGGAGGAGAGTTTGCAGGGTATTTATCGTCTTCAAAGCCTACCCAAGAAATATCAATTCTAGTCCCCATAGGTTCTCCGGCGTAACGCCATATACCTTTTGCCTCTTCAGCACCGTTGAAGTTACCATATCCAGTAACTTTGTGGCCATCGTGTTCAACTAGAGTGCCACCAATACCCGTTGTTGAATAATTTTTAGTTGCATAAACACCTGTACCACTACTAGCTGGAGGGTTTGTAATAACAGAATCTTCATCAATAAAAAACCCACTACCATTTCCATTTCTGTTGTATTTTATAAAACCATCCCAAAACTTGTAGCCATCAAGCAAGGAGTCTGTACAATCATCTTCGTCTTTTCCACCGTGACCAACAAAATCATAGTTATAAACATTAACACCCTGTGCTGGTGTAGAGTTAGCCATTGAAGCGTGTCTTGGGTGGTCTTCAACTGGCTTAAAATACCTAAGATTTCTTGCTGAATAAACAACAACGTTGTCTTGCGATATAATATCTCCAATAATTTTTTCTCTCACTAATTGATCACTTTCAATTTTAACAAAAAATCTACCATCAAACTCCGCTTTGTTTTCTACTTTGTACTGTATTAACTCTAAAAATAAACCAGATATTCTAGACGCATATGTTTGTGATGTTGAAGTAAACTCACAATCATCACCTAAAGGTTTTGCTAGTTTAATTTTATAATTACCACCCTGACCAGTATTAGTTATAGTTACAACTTCATACTCAGAACTTTCGTTGTTAGCACTACGAACTTTTATAAAAAGATCATCTTGTAAGTGAGGTGACTTAGGATCTGCAGTTCCAGACGCATCAACTATAACCATATCACTATTATTCATTGCGGCATACGGAACCTCTATATAATCAAAGCCTGGTAAAGGAAATCCATCACCTCCATTACCAATATGTGTTTTAGCACTATTATCAAACATGTCACCTAAAACTTTTCTATCTTTCTTTATATACTCTGGAGCTTCGTTTTCTATAGCAAGTACTTTGTATCTAGCTTTGTCATCAGCAACAGACGCGTTGTTAGCGTGTGATTTTTTTAATATTAAATATGTTTCTTCGTCAACTTTATTTCTTTCTGAAGAAGGAAAACTTATCCAAATATTACCATCTTTAGCATTGTACCACCTGTCCATTGCTAAATTATAGTATTCGTTAGAAGGTTCTTTTACATAAAACTTAAATGCTTTAGCCCATGGTGGGGCTGGGTTTGTAAGTTTAGCTCTTAACTTTGTAAAATTATCACTAAACACTTTACCAACTCTTTTAAAGCCTTTTTCTGGACCAACTAAAACTGGTGTTTCTCTTCCGTATTCATCTAAGTAAACTACACCAATTTGATAATCTCTTAATGACTTAACAGATTTTTGAGCAAAATCTTTATAGTTAGCAAAAGAATTAACCTCTAAACTTGTTTCAATATCTATAATCTCATCAACATTATAATTTTGAGTATAGTTACCATATAAAAGTCTATTACCAGTTATTTCTTGCGCTTTTGCTTTTCTAGGTACAACATCAAAAGGTCTTAAAAATTGATCAGAAGGTAAAACAGCATGAATCATTTCTGTGTCAATAACTATTTTACCTCTAGCATAAGCTCTGTTAACAAGATCTGGCCAGACAGGGTGTTCGTCTTTTGATGTTATGGTTTTTACAGTGTATATGTTTGTGTTGTTCGACTCTTTGTATAAAATATCTATTGCAATAACATCACCAGGTCTAGCGCTACCAGCTTCACCAGGCTCTGGCACATATTTTTTTAAACATAAAGACTTTAGCCTATTAACCATACCTAAATTATGGCCTTTTTTAGGTTCGTAATCAAAACTTCCAGGTAAAAATGCTACTTCAGACCAAGGTGCAAATGCGGAATACTCACCATCAGTATATTTATATCTATAACTAAACTTAGGAAATTTAAATTCAAATATAGAATCTTTTTGCTCTAGTAGTGTAAAAAATTGTTCGCCATTAGCATTGTAAATCAAAGCATCGCTTATTGATAATATCTCTGCTTCAAATATTCCAAGTAATAAATTATTTGGATTATGATTTCCAGGTATGTTTGATATTTGAACTCTAACCTCATAATCAAAATAATCTGTAGGTGTTACTGATGGGTCGTTTGTAATTATTATAATATCATCTATTCTATAATCAGGAGCTTGATCAAAAGTAATTTGAACAGAATCTCCAGCTTGCATCATTGCTGTAGCACTTGTAAAAAATTGTATTGTAGCTTGAGCATCTGTTCTATTAGTAGCACCAGTTATTGCGCTACCCCTGTTGTAAGATGTTCTAGACATTTCTAGCTCTAAAGGTGTTTGTGGTGCTGGCCTAAGAACTGTTAAGTGAACTTCTTCAGCATAAACAGGATATGTGCCTAATCTATTTGTAACAACGTTGTAAGTTCCTGGAGGTCCGTCTATATCTTCTATAACTAGCCTAGTATGATGGTTATAGTTGTCTCCGTCAAAAGTAGTTGTTGCGTTTGTGTTTAAGGTTACACTACCACCAGTACCTTTTATTCCTCTTGTAATGTTTAATTTTTTTGGTTCTGAATTACCATCAGTCCAAAATAACATATCGTCAACTACATTTATACCGGTGATAAGATGATTTCTCGAAAAGTTTAAAACTCTTTCAGCTGTAAAAATTATTTGTTCACCAGCTATTGTTTGAACAGCTCTGTTTAAAGTTATTTTAAAACCGTATGTTGCGTCATACTCTACGTTTTCAACTATAATTTCATTCAAACTATTTGAACCATAAAACACACCGTTAAACGTACCGGTTATACGCATACCTTTTCTAATACCAGATATGTTGTTAGTTGCAGTGCTACTACCAAGATCTATATATAAATATTTAACGGCACCACCATTAGACGTTCCTATTGAAGATATAACTTTCCAAATATCAACAAAAACGTATTTATTTGTTTCTGTCTTAGGATCGTACTCAACAATCATGTCTTTAGTAATACCGCTTGTAACATTAGCTTCATCGTTGAAAACCATCCAATAAACTTTGTTATTCTTAGTGTCTTGTATAGATCCAACAGTAAAAGCTGTGCTTGTACCAGTCGCTGATTTTAAAGTATTTCCTAAAGTAGTTTGTATAGTACCAATGTTAGAATCTTCTGAAGTAGAAACTTCAATATTCATAGCATCTCTATACTCGCCGTTAGGAACTAATCTTTCGTCAAGGTCTTTGTTCATACGACCTTTAGTAAAATTATGCTTTAACTCAGCCATATATTAGTGTTTTATTTGTTTAGATTTACCTCTCATAATTTGAGAAAGCTCTTCTAATTTTAAATTTGATAGTCTTAATTTTGCAACTCTTGCCGAAGCAAATTTTTCTTGTTTAAATCTTCTTACAACATTTTCATTTACCGCTGATCGAGTAGATAACAATGCATAAGCTATGTGTTTATATAATGCGTCTTCTGCAAATTTATGTATTTGCATTTCAGCGTCTGTACCTAAGCTATCGCTTATGTATTTTAAAGTTATAGTTTTTCCAGCAACGCTAGAGCTAAAATGTATTTTACCAGCAAGCTGGTCTATATAAAAAGATCCATTAGCTTGCGCATACTGAGGATCAATACCAAATCTTTGACCAGTATTAGGCCAATATCTATCATCTTGATAGTCATCAGTGTTTGTTATAGGTGTGTGTGATTTGTAAGACGTCCAAGTGTCTGATTCAGTTTCAAAATCTAATTCACTACTATTTAAAACGTAATCACCATTAGCATCTTGTTTTATAGCTTTAGGATTTGATGTTTTAGAAACAGGGTAAAGTATACGTTCAATACCAGCGCTATCTTTCCAAGTTAGTTTAACATAGTTAACATAATCTTGCGGTAAAATCATTTGCAAAGTAGTTGGCACTTCTATCTCGTGTGCTTTTTGAGATCTTAGTATATCATAACTCATCTCTGCTAAACCTCGTTGAGCGTGAAAAACAATATCTGTTCTTTTAACTTTAGGCAATAATTTATTTTCACCAACATAAGCTATTGTAAAATTGTTTATAATATCTTGCAGTGATACATATTGATAAGCACCAAGCGTTCCAGCTTGATACTGAGCTTGAGTTTGATTGTCTAGTAATCCCATTTATTATTGTTTTTCTTGTTGTTGGTTTTTAGCTTCCATGTTTGAAGCCACTGTGACTAAACCTGGTTTATTAATTGTAATACCAGATAGTTCTAATATGTTTATAACTAAGCTTTCTTCTTCAGAAGCGTGCAATTCAAAATCAACAGCTAGGTTACCATTATATAATGCTTTTTCATTTACAACTACATAAGCCCACTCACATTTTGTAGGTTTTTTAATGTAGTTAACGCTAACATTATCCATACGATTACTTGCCGAAAAAGTTGTTGGGTATAATTCTATTTGATGGTTTGAGTTAGCGGATCTAACATAAACTGGTCTTTCTAGCGTTGGAGCTGTTAAGTTAGAATTTAATAATAGATTTATTTCTTTTGTTGTTGCTCTTTCTACAACTACCGATGTATCAAATGTAGAGCCAAACTGAACTTGACCTAGTCTATAAACATCTGCTGGTAATATACCTCTGTTACTAGTGTTACCACTTAAATCTTGACCATAAACTTCAAACAAACTTATTTTTTCTTCTAACATACTCACCATATCAGAGTAAGAATTATCATTACCTTTTTGAGTTGATTGAAACTGGTGTATATCATAAAAATATTGCTCAAATATATTCATCTGAGCCTGGTTAGCATGTAAATTAAATTCTTGAGGTGTTATATAACCTCTTTGTTCTTTGTTAGCTAAAGCTAAAACTCTTTGATATACTGTATCTATATTTACTGCCATAGTTTTTTATTGTAGTTTACGATCGCCCCGTAGGGCGACCGCTCTACAGTTTGGTTATTTTAATTGTTTTTCTATATTTGCATAGATTTCCATACCTTCATCAGTCTTAAACCAAGCGGCTAAAGCTGAGTATGGATGTTCTTCAAAAGGAACGTTCATTAATTTTCTATCGTTAGAACCCCATAAGAAAGTTCTTTGATCATTAGAAATTTTTAGTATACCAAACTCTACAGCTTTTATACCAAAGTTTCTTAAATGTACGTTTTCATCTTCTGCTAACTCTAACAGTAAAGAAGGATTTCTAGTAGCAAATACTAATAAATCTCTTTTAAGTTCAGCAGAGCTCATCTTAGATACCTTAGAACCTAACTCAACACGCATAACTGCTTCAGCTGTACTTAAGTCCATGTTTCTAGCTGCTAATATTGCATCTGCTTGCATTTCTAATTGATCTATTTGTACAGAAGCTTCTTCAGATGGTTTGTATTCATAAAACAATTTATCTTTTAATGGATGGTACAAAGATAATAATTTTTGTAATACTGTTTTGTTTTTTGGAACAAACAAAGCGCCATTTCTAAACACAACGTGTTCTAGTCTTTGGTCACCCTTCATTTCATCTACAAATACTGTTTTTTGATTTTTTGTATATTTTAATTCTCTTTCATAACCCTTTTCTTCATCAAAATAATAAATGTCAGAAGATTTTATAATGTATGATAAAGGACTTTGACCGTTTTTTAAATAATACAATCTATCTTTTATTTCCCAAGTTGGTTTTTTAGGTTCAACTTTTACTTTAGGTTTTGGTGTTTCAACTACTGGAGTTTCAACAACAGGTACCTCTACCTCTTGTGTTTTTTGTTTTTTTGCCATAATATAATATATAATAAAATTAATAAATAAAAGGACCGAGGCCGAAGCCCCGG
>Ga0181395_1000250_pt1 | contig 22595 bp, 31 predicted proteins | sample 18SPOviralmetaG_FD_130124 | JGI IMG/M metagenome (GOLD analysis project Ga0181395, IMG submission 130124) | Marine viral communities from the oligotrophic San Pedro Time Series (SPOT) site, San Pedro Channel, CA, USA - 18 SPOT_SRF_2010-12-16 | ecosystem: Environmental > Aquatic > Marine > Strait...
GATTGTCCATATGCTTTTGTATATAAAAAATTTGAAGGATCAAATGCTATATCTAATTTACTTCTACCATCTTTAATACCTAACCCTATATTATCAGGATTTGGTATTATTTGTTCATCTGATTTATCACTGATCCCTGCACCAAATTGAATTTCTAATTGATTATTTGGTTTTAATCTACTAACAAATCTTCTAGGAACTTTTTTTAGTTTTAATAAATAGGGGGTTTCATTATTATATCCATGTAAAGTAGGATCATTAGCCGCATTATTTGTTATTGGTTCAAATATAGTATCTTGAGCTAAATAAGGAACTTCATTCCATTCATTACCCTCTGAATCTATGATAGATTCAATAGATATTACATTAGTATCAAATAAATTTATAGTTTTATATTTTTCAGCAGCTCCTATAGTAAATGTTTGGGTTCTAATATCCCCCGAAATTGCAGGAACTGTTTTTTCAAGTATATAATATTCTGGGTTATTACTACTATCATATTGAAAAACACTAGAAGTTACAGTATTAAAAGAAGAAGAATAAGTAAAATCAGCATCTTTAGTTAAATAAAAATTATCTCCTTTTAAAGTAGAAAATGTAGAATTTTCTTTTATTCTTAAGGCGTAATCATAATCAGGTACATAAGTACTGTCTACTGTTTTAGAAGGAACTAATTGGGATATGGTTAAATCTGCTGTAGAAGCTGCTGTTGATTTAGGTTTATACCCCATAGTATAAGCCATATTGTATACATTTTCTTTATCTTGTGCTAAATGTAAAAAGGACTCTTGAAGTTGAGTGTCTGTATAATAAGATAAAACATCACCTACGTAAGCAGACATTTCAAGAAACATCATTCCAGGATTACCTTCACTAAAATCATTAAAATTTTCAGGAAAATATACTTCAGCAAAGTTTCTTAAATTTTCTTTAAAAGAGTTATAATCTTTATTTAAGTACTTTATGTCTTTATCTTGTGTTTTATTTGATACTTTATTGTAAGCCATTGTTAATTAAAATTTAGTTGTATACTATCTTCTTGTGCATCTAATAAAGATTGATAAGTTATAGTTATAAATAGAGAATGTTTATCTTCTGACATTTGTATTTGTACATTATTTACTTTTATACCCGAAATATACCTAGAGGTTTGGTCTTGGATTATTTGTTTTAAATAATCTAAATTTATTTGTTGTTCAAATAATAGCTTTTTTAACCCTACACCATAATTAGGTAAATTAATTCTTTCACCAGGTTCTGTTAGTAAAAGATTAATAAGATTAGATTTATTTTGTTCCTCTATAGTTTCAGTACCTTTAAACATATTATTTTCGTCTAAAGGAAAAGCAACCCCTATAGTAACATTTTTGTTAATATTTAAAGGACTTATTCTTCTTGATCTTATTAAGGGCATATATTATTTATTTCTTTTTTTATCTATTGCTTTCATTAAACTACTATAATCTCTTGTTACCGCATCTGCTACTGGTTTAGATACAGCTTCTATAGGCATTTCCCCTATATTGGTAAAACCTTCATCTATAGAAACAGGTGATGCCCTCCCATTTAAATTAGTACTTCCTTGGGCAGTCTCATTTAATAAATCATTTAAAGCTGTATTAGAAGTAAAATTAAGTTTTCTATGAGGTTTTTCTATAACATTATTTATTACTTCTTCTTTTAAAGAAGTATTTGTGTTTTTAATTTTTGAAAAATCATTTTGGTTTTCTGTTATTAATTGTTGGTATTCTTTAGTAATATCTTCTTTAAGAGATTTAATTTCTCTACGTAAAGAATAATCTATTTCTTCTCTAACTATTTTTCTAATTAAATTTTCAAATGTTTTTGCCTTCATATTTTATTGTTGTTTATTATAAATATAATTTTTTTTAAGATTTGTTTGATTTTTTGTTAAAATTGACTATCTTAAAACTAATATTGTGGTCTTCTTCTAAATTTTCTTTTATTTTAAATACTCTTTTAAGAGCTTTTTCATTACCTAAATCTTGGAGTTTATTATATACATCATTATATTGATTTTTTAATAATGACATATATTGTTGTAAAGGAGTAGTTTCATTAGGGTCAGGAATTATAGAGGTAGCAGTGTTTTGAGAATTGTTTAATTCAGCACATCCTTCTTCAAATTGAAGACGTAAACTAACCATAAATAATAATAATTTATCTACTTGTTCTTTAATAGGTTGTATTTTTTCTTTAACAGGAGTTACACGATCTATTACCTTTTTTGCTTGTTTTTTAAAAAATAAAATCATTAGAGGAATAGCTATCATTAGTTGAGTTAATTCTTTTACTAAAGCTACTGCTTTATCTCTTCTTTTTTGTGCTTGATCTATACCTATTCCTGTTACTACAGGGACTGTTTGGGATATTAATAAAGCAGGAGCTGCTAATATTATTATTTCAAGTACGGGAACTACATTTTCTTTTAAAATTTTTGCTAATTTGCTTATAGTCCCTATAGGACCTTCTTCATTTATTATAGGATTTATAGTATTTTCTATACTTTCTAGTTTTAATAAAGCTTCTTTTAAAATGTTATTTATTCTATTTAATTTTTTTTCTAAATTATTATATATTTTATTAAATTTTTCTTGACCTTCAGGACTACAAGAATCGTCGTTTATGTTTACTTGAAGTTTTTTCATTATTTCTTCAGGAGTAAGAAGCTCATTTTTCATTTCTTCTACTTTGTTTAAACCTTCTTGTTTTATTTTTTCTTTAGCTCTTGTTAACACAGAGTCAATTTGGGAATTTAAAATATTTCTTACTTGTTTTGTAGCCATTATACTAATTTTGTTTTTATGCTTTTAATACTTTGTAGTTCCTCTTTTATAGTTTCTATTTCTTTAGTTCTTTTATTTAAAAGATTTATATTTTTAGGGTATATACCTGTAGGGCTGCCTGGGGGAGATGATAAAAAAGAAACCTGAAATGCTAAATCTGAATATATTTTTTGTATTAAATCTAAAACTTCTTCTAAAGAAATTATTAAATCATTTGCTAAAACTGCTGGTTGTTCAGGTAATTTATTATCTTCTAGCCCTAAATAAATATTAGGAGAATTTACTATAAATTTACTTTTACTTTTATCTGAATTATTTGTATCAAAATGGAAATTACCATTTGTACTAAATCCTATAGCTTTATCTGAATATAATAATATACTGTCAGTTTTAGCATTAAATATTAATCTATTTGAATTTAATATTACTTGGTCTCCTATATATGATTTTGGTGATAATGGTATGTAAGTCATTTTTCTTAAATTTAAAAGTCTGTAAATCCTACTATAGATTCGTCTGCTTCAGGTATGTTGTGTAAGTATTTTCCTCTTTTAATCATTTCTTCAGGGTAACCTTCATCCATTAATTCGTGGTATACTTCTACTTCAGAAGACATAGTACAGGTTTTAGGGTTATTTCCCTCAATATATGAAATATGAACCCATGAAAAGGGTTGATCAGCATTAGTAAAATCTTCTCTTTCAGGAAATTCCCAAATTAATTGATTCCACTCAGGTAAATTTTGAAAACACCAATTCCATAAAACAGATGAAGATTTACTTAAACTAAGTAAATCTATAGCATATCCCTTAACATGTTGGCTAGTTTCAGTTCCCCCCATTAATTTGTTTAGTTCAGTAGATCTATAAGCAGATGTTATTTTAATATCTTCAATACCAAAAGCTTCTACAATAGGTATTATACAGTTAGTATGCAATAAATTTAAATTATTCCATATAAAATCTTCGGTAAGAGTAGGATCTAAATATTCATCTACTCCTGGATAGTTATTAATACCATTGTTATTTGCTAATTTGCTGTATATATTATGTATTTTTTTAAATTTTGCCATTTTATCCTATTTCTTCGTTTAAAAAATTATCATTTATATTATCGGGAAGTACATAATTTTCAGATAAAATTAAATTAGAATTTATAGAAATTGTCTGTGCTTCTGTAGAGGCTATATCATAATAGTCTGTTTCTATTTCTTGTACATTAGCTAGTTCTGTACTTTGGGTTTCTTCAGGGGGTAATTCTTCTGCGGGGCTTAAAGAAGGATCTTCTTTTACATTTTCAGATAAAGCATTATTTTGAACTTCTGGTTCTTCTGAATGTTTTTCTCTTTCTCTATCATAGTAATATGATAAATCATGTAATGAAGCTATTTCAAAATTATTTATTTGTTGATCAGAACATAACCAAATGCTTGAATTATCTTGATTTATATTTTCTACAGTATGTTCATATTCTTCTTCTATATTAGTTGAAATTGTTTGATGACCATTACTTATTATAGTAATAGGGGATCCTATTTGTCCTTCATTACTCCAATTATTTTTTCTTGTTATTTTTTCTGTATTTATAGTAGATCCAAATCTTATAGAATTTCCAAATCTACCTTGTAAAATCATATCCCCCTCATATGGTTGTAAACGTTTTATAAGAGCATTTAATTTAAAATAATTATCATTTTTATGATTTAACCTATCAATAAAAGCATTACTATTAACATTCTGCATTATAGATAAAGGAGACAAATAATATTTATCTGGTTTTTCTAGTTCATTATGTTTAGGGCTTGCAGAATATTTTATATGAACTAATTCATTTTTTACAGGAATATGAAGCAAATTGTAATGATAAGGTTTAGCTGTAGATAGTTCAAAGTCTTTGTCAGCTTCAGGAGTAAGTTCATCTAATTCAGTAAAATAAATTGTTCCTATATCATCTGCTGTACAATTAGGTTTACATGCATCATGATTTTTATCTAAAATTATATCATAAACTCTTACAATTTTATCCATCAGTTTCTTTAGGTTTGTTTAGTTGTTTAGGTTCTTCAATATTTTTTGATATTTCATCAGCTACTTGTTGAAGTTGTTCCATTTCTTCTTCTGTTAGTAGTCCTCCATCTCCACTAGAAGTAGCCCCTGTAGATAAACGTTGGACTATAGCAGCCATTTTTATTAATTGATCATCATTTTTAACACTAATTTCCATGTATTCTTTAATTAATGGTACTACTACGGTAGCATCTCCTAAAGAAGTAATAAGGGGTCTTAATTCAGCTATTAAACTAGCTAATTGTTTTGATTTTTTTGATTGGTTTTTATGAATTTCTTTTAACAAATCAGAAAATGATTTATCATCAAAAATTACTTGGTTTAATGAATCCATAATTATTTATTTATAATAAATATGGAAAAATTTAAATTTTTACATATCCTGTTTCAATATATTCTTGATGTAACTTTTTATATATTTTTTTTAGTATTTTTGTTACTTTTGTAATAACAGGAGTATCTACATTAGTCATTTCACGAATGTATATATAAAGGGCCTTTTTATTAAAAATTTCTAAATTTTCTCTGCGCTTAAAAAGAGTATTAATAGCATCACATACTTTTCTATCTTTATCTTTTTTAAATATAGTAAACATGTTTTTGTCTATATATTCAGTAAGATGATCTATAAAATCTTTTAATTCTTTTTTTCTTTGGTCTCTACCTAATTGGTGTATTACTCCATCATCTTCATCTGCTGCTAGTAAATCTACTTTTTGTTTTTTCTTTTTATAGTTGTTATTATTATATAATATAAGGTAATTTTTTCCTACAATACTAAAATAAGAAAAAGCTTTTGAACCTTTTTCAGGTTTAAAATAATCTAATTTTTCTAATAAAAAACAAATTACTTCATGTTTTAAATCTTCTAAAGATTCTACTTCTGTATAGTAAAATTTAAAAGTATGGATTAAATTTTCAGCTAGTTTATAAAAGGGATAATAAATTCTTGTTTTAAATATATAATCTCTTTCATCTTGATTAGATGATGATAAGTACTGTTTTATAGCTAAATCAGTATCTTCAGTAAAATATCTTTTTTTTGTTCTTTTTCTTCCTCTTTTTTTCTTTGGTGGGGGAATAGAGTTTGATTCTATAATGGGGGGTTTTGGTTTAGTTATCATAATTTTATTTAAGGGTAAATTCGTTTAAGGCTTCTTGGATTTTTTTAATTTCATTAAAAAACCATCCTATTTCATCATCTGAGCTAAATGTACCTCTAGTATCTATTTCTTTTATCCTTTTATCACATTCATTTACAGCATCACTTTGTTTAGAGATAAAATCTTCTAAAGCTTCATTCTTTTTTAATAAATTAAAAAGAGCAAAACCTAAAATAATTGTAATAATAATAAGTAATATTGTTGATATTGTCCATCCCATATTTTAATCTTTAAAAAATGAATCTATTACATCTAAGGTAGCATTAGATAGATTCGGGTTATTTTTAGTATTTATTTTTTTAGCATTTCTTATTGTTTTATCTCCCTTAGAACCATTTGTAGGTTTTGATTGTTTAGGAACTGCATCTGTTGCATTATTCCATATCTCATATTCAATTTGAGCTGCCATATGGTCTGCTTGGTGCATAAGTAAGGGTAAATGTGATCTTAATTTAGTTTCTTTCATACCTGACATAAAGTAAAATTTATTACTTTCATCATATAAACCATCATGTATTTTAATACCAATAAATTCATTTTGAGTTACCTTAACACCAATTTCTTGTAATAAGAATAAAGATCGTTCTGGTATTTTCATAGCAGGAATGTCAGTATTAAACTTATAAATTTGGCCTAATTTATCAATATGCCATTGTGAGTCGTTTGGTTTATAATATTCACCTTCTTGTTGGCCCATCTTACCTAAATCATGAAATAAAGCGATGAAATGCATTTCTTCAATTGTATATGTGGATATATCTCCTCCCATTTTATTCCACGTTTTATATAATTCATTTGCGCAATCAAATACACGTAATACATGGTCAGTATAACCACCTGCAAATGCTGAATGGTGCCAGTTTTTAGCTGCGGCAGGCATCATCATCATTCTTTCTTGATATTTTTCCATAAAAGGAATTAATATATCTGTCCGTTCTTTAGATATATTTGTTTTTATTTCGCTAATATAGCGATTCCAATTTGATTGGATTTTTTCTGCTGATAACATAACTTATTTTTTTATTAAAATGTACCCATATTTGAAGTTCCCCTAGCTCCTATGTTGCCAGTTTGAGATATAGTTATAATATTTTGTAACTCTTCGTAACGATCTTTTAATTCTCCCTGTTCCATAAAATTAATTGCATCTGCTGTTTGTCCTCTTTTGATTAAATTTCTTAATTTTGATAAAGATTGATCTAATCTTTCCATTGCTGTTTGTAATTGTTGTTCGTAAGCCATAATTATTTTATTTTATTTATTGTTATATAGTAAGAAAATATGGGAAATCCAAATTTTTTAATAGAACTTTATGTGTTGAGATGAAGCTTTTGTAGATGAAGCAGCATATCTCATAACATCATTTATTACTTCATCTGCTGAATCTGCATTATCGTATATTTTTTCTAAAAATTCTAAACCCATATATTTTGCAGTTCTCCAACTTAATTCAGAGGTATCATATAATTTTTTAAAATCTTCTTTAGAAATGTTTTCCATAAATCTATCAAAAAGATAATAAAACTTTTCATAATAATTTTTATCATCTATTTGAAAGGCTTTTTTTACATCTTTACTTGTAGGTAATGTTTCTATATTATTTAATTTTAAGACATCATTTATCCCACCATGACAAGCTTTTCCTCCTCTAGCTGCTTTACCTGATATTTCAGCACACCAGCCTGAATCAACGTTAAAGTTTTTTAACATTAAAGTCCCTGCATTTTCATCTGAATCTTCTTTAGTTGTGTCTATATATTTTATTTCTATATTAGCTGACTTTACAGAAGCATCAAAATCATTAAATTTGTATATATTTTCTTTAGGTATTTCAGGATCATTTTGAATTACTGCTTTAGGTTCTCTATTTTTAGGTATTTGTTTTAAAGATATTCCTATTAATTTATTATCAGCGTAAAAATTAGATATTTGACCATTTAATACTTCTAAATTACCTGACCAATCATGGTTTTTTAGGTCATTAGATATTAACCAAATGTCAGCTGGGTTCCATTTGTCATTAGCCATTTTTAAATTTCCTTCTTTTTTTGCAACTTCACTCCAAGCATTATATATTCTATCTACTTGTTCTGAACCCCTATGGATTTTAAAATTGTTATTTGGAAATGTTTTAATTATACTATTTACAGATTTAGATATTGAATCTTTCCATTTAGGGGATTCATTTAAAAAATTTATTACTTCTTCAATAGAAGCATCAGCATCTACATATGATGCTACTTGTTCAAAGTTTTCATTATTTAAATCATCACTTGTTATAGAACTGTTGTTTATATAATATGCTACAGCACACCCGTATGCATGAGCAGTTTCTTGTAATCTAGTTTCATCAGTACCCCCTCCTGCTCCTTTACTTGATCCAAATTCTTCTGTTTTTTTAAAAGAATCTAAAGCATAAGGTGTTTCATTGTCATCATAAAAAACTAAACCTGTTAAGTTATCTTGAAAATTAATTAAATATTGTTCTAATCTTTCAATAGCTTCTTGAGATTTTTCTTTATTGATAATTAATTTAGTACCATCTACCATTTCAAACTCACTACCACCTTCAATTTTATCTAAAACTACTTGTACACGAATACCTGGTTCTTTAATTTTACCTATTCTATCTTTTCTTAATTCACTAGGATTTAAAGAAGCTTCTTTTAAGGATTTTATAATAGTACTAGATGGTAAATCAAGTTTTTCTAAAATTTGTTTAAGTATAGAGATATCAGAAGGGCTATCCAATAATGGATACCCCTTTTCTGATTTATAAGACCACTCTAATAATAACTCATCAAGAGTCATAATTTATTTTTTAATATTAGCAAGTTTTTTAAACCTTGATTTCATTTTAACTTCAGCTAATAATTTTGAATTTTTATTTTTTTTCTTTTCATTTAAAGACGTAGTATAAGCACCACCACCATTAATTGTAGTTTCTTCTAAATCAGCTTCTTCATCTTCTTTATCTTCAACATCATCACCCTTATCATCATCTTTTTTATCATCTTTTTTATCATCTCCCTCAAAGTGGTCTTTTAACATATCAAATATATCTTTTAATATATCTGTAGGTGAATCATCTTTTTCTGTAGCATCTATATCATCATCAGATACAGCTACAGTAGGATCAGGTAGATCATCTATATCACCCATAGGACCCATAGGACCCGCAGGTAATGGTTGTTCTTTAATTTTTTCTTTTTTGTATGCATCATATTCTTCTGCAATCATTTTTTTAAGTTCTTTTAAATTCATGTTTTTATTTTTTTAATAAATTATTATTGGTTTAAGTCTTATAATTCAACCCCAAAATTTAATAATATTAATCTAAACTTAACTCCGGGATTCCAATTAAGTTCAAATAGAGTCAATACTCCAAGTCTTAGGGAAATATCAATAATATTTTTTTTATTACCTTCTCTCCAACTGTCTATAAAATTCATAACTATTTTTTTATTTTATTTAAAATACAACAATAAACCTGCTGTACCTACTTTTATTCTTCCTATTGGACCTTCAATATCACTACCTACAGTTGCAGTTATAGGTGTAGTTATATCAGCAATAGCAGAATCTACAAATTGAGACCCTGTTAAAGTTAGTCTATTACCTTCATCTGGATCTCCCCACATAGTGTTTAATATAGTCCCCGTAGCTAATACATGCATTTTTGATATACTTCCTGTGTATTCTGTAGATTGGGATGAACTAACTATTTGTGAATATTTTTGATACATTGATTTATAATTTTAATGCATTAGCTACACCTTCTAAATAAGCTGCTTTTGCTATTTCATAATATACTTTTACTCCCTCTGATCCTTCTCTTAAAGAAATTCCATTTTCTTTACATATTTCAAGAAGTCTAAGAGCTTCTTCACGTGTCATTTGAGATTTAGCTATTTCACGTCTAGTTCCTCTAGCTTCTTCTTCTACTCCTGCTCTTGCTTTATCTAAACCTAATTTAAGTCTTTCTTGAAGGCTTTTTATAGTTTTAAATAATTCTTGATCTTTTACATATAAATTAAGAGTATCATCTGTGTCAAATTCTTGATTAAACTTGTCAAAAGCGTCTTCAAAATCTGCATTTGCTTCTTTTTGTAATTTATTATAAGCGTCTTCTTTATCTTTAGGTTTTTCTAATTTAGGGTCATTTTTTATATCGTTTTTATACGTGTCTAATAACTCATCTTTAATAAAAAGCATACTACCAGGAGCAGGATTATCTTTTGTGTAATCTCCTTCTTCCTTTGGTTTTTTTCCTTTAGCATCTACCCTAAATAATATATCTTTTATAGCTTCTTCTTCTCTATCAAACCTATCTTTTCTTACTGGTTTGTCTTTTTTAGCTTTTCCTTTACCTTTTTTAGGAGTTCCCTCATTATCTTCCATATCAGCCATAGCTGCTGCCTTTGCTGCTCCTTGTTCTTTAAGAATTAATTTCATTTCTTTTTTAATAGCTTCTTTAAGTTCTTTCATTTTATCATCCTTAAAATTAGTTTTTTTAGTTTTGCTAAATTTTTCATCTACAACAGGTTGCATTTTATTAAGATCAAAATGATCATTAAGCCATGTTTTAAAGTTTTTACCTTCAATTTGACCCGCATGATTCATTCCTGATTCAAATTGCATTAAACCAGAATAGTAAGCATCATGGGATTGAAGGTTTTTAAGTACTTTTTCTGTAGCTTTTTCTCTTTCTTCTGGAGTAGATTCTCTTAATCTTGTACATCCTAGTTCAGTTAATTCATAATCCATACCTTTTCTAAATTCGAAGGGGTTTACTTGGTCAAGTAAATTTCCCCCTCCCTTAAAAGCGGATTCTTCAGAAGTAGAGACTTTTTCTTTTTTTGGTGTGTATCCGTAAAATTTGTTGTTAGCCATTATTATAGTATATTATTCCCTAATAAATATAAACTTATTTCAAAAGGCGTTATTGTTTTATGATTCTATTATTTATTATCTTATTATCATGTGTTATATTTAGATTATAAACTCCACTTGATAATGATGTCATGTCTATTTGTTTTGTTTTTGTTTTGGAAATAACTAAATTTCCTATCATATCATATATCTTTATATCAACTTCTTGTGTACTATTTAATATGTCTGTTACTGGATTAGGATATATTAGTAATTCTCTACTCATTTCTTCTAAATCAATAGGCCATCCTAAATCACAATAATTATATAATTCTACACAATATGAATTCCAACTACCTGTACAACATTCTGTATCAATGGATATTACCCATTCAAAACAATCGTTAGGTAACCAATAAGGGACTCCAGGCCCACCACTACATTCTGCATCATACTCACAACTTCCATCATCTGTGTTAACATTTCCATCATAATTATAAGCATTAACATCAGTACATCCTATTAATATATCAATACATGTTCCATTATCTGTATTAGCTAATTCATCATAGTTAAATGCTTCTGAATCTGTACATCCATAAACTACTTCAATACAGCTAAAGTCTTCTGTATTTGCGTCTGAATTATAATTAAATGCTGTTGAATCTGTACACCCATAAACAACTTCTATACATGAACCATTATCTGTGTTTGCTAACTCATTATAATTAAATGCTGTAGAATCCGTACAACCATATACATAATCTATACACGAAAAATTATCTACATTAGCTAATTCGTTATAATTTAAAGCTGTTGAATCTGTACAACCTTCTACTATTTCAATACATGTTCCATTATCTGTGTTTGCTAATTCGTTATAATTTAATGCTGTCGAATCTGTACAACCATAAATGTAATCTATGCATGAAAAATTATCAACATTTGCGTTTTCATTATAATTTATAGCAGATGCATCTGTACATCCATACACAATTTCTATACATGAATCATTATCTACATTAGCATCTTCATCATAATTAAGAGCATCTGGGTCTGTACAACCATAAACTGTTAATATGCAACTACCATCATCTACGTTAGCAAAAGTATCATAATTAAATGCAAATATATTTGTACAACCTTCTACTATAGGGATACATGAATCATTATCTGTGTTAGCTGTTGAATCATAGTTAAATGCAGTTGGATCAGTACAACCATATATAGGTAATATACAACTACCATCATCTATGTTAGCTTCAGAGTTAAAATTAAATGCTGAAGAATCAGTACATCCGGGATATAAACATGAACCATTATCTACGTTTGCACCTTCATTATAATTAGTTGCTTCAGAATCTGTACATCCAAAATATAAACATGAATTATCACTTACATTTGCATCTTCATTATAATTCCAAGCTACTGAATCCATACATCCAAAAACTATTCCTTCACACGAACCATCGTCAAAGTTTGCGTTTTCATCATAATTAAATGCTATTTCTTGAGTACATCCAGGTATAACTTCAATACAAGAACCATCATCTGTATTTGCTTCTTCATTATAATTTAAAGCAGTTGAATCTAAACACCCTTCTACTGTTGGGATACATAAAGTACCACAAAAAGGCATTGCTTGATACACATTATAAAACGGAGGGCTAAACGATTGTAGTGCTCCTTGACCATTATCTGCAAATGGGTTCCATCCTTCATATAATAATACGTTACCGTTTGCGTTTGTTAATTTAAAGGAGTTATGTAAAGTTTGAAATTCTACTTCTTCTGGTGGTGTTTGTGCACCTCCTACTTCAAAGTAATATATTTTAACAGGTTTATCTGTTTCTAACCATATAGGAAATGTTTGTTCATACTGTCCTGGTCCCATTGTAAATGACCATTGGTTATCTCCCTGAACAACTCCTAAGAATGAATTACCCCATCCATCAGCACCAGCGTCTCCTATCCATAGTTCATAGTTACAGTTAGGATATATTTCCATTTGTGTAGCTAATGAATCATAATTAAATGCTATAGGATCAATACACCCTAATACATGCTCTGTAAGGCATGAGTCATCATCTGTATTTGCTAAGGGGTTAAATTCTTGGTAATTAAAATCTGTACATCCTAATATTTCTTCTACATTACCACATATGGTTGTTTGTTGCCAAGTTGAATAAGCTACATTTCCAAAACCAACTCCTACTGTATCTTGTGCTGCATTTACCCAAGTATTAGAGGATAATGAAGTAATTACTTCTCCATCACATCCTTTTATTACAACATCACCATCTATTGTTCCTCCTGAAGTAGAACCAGCTAAACCATCACCAAAAGTATCTGATATAATAAATTCAAATCCACCTTCCATTGCACAAACATTATAAGTGTAAGTCTGTCCAACATCTTGATAAGTATATGTTCCGTCTGGAATTTCTGTACTACCATCACCACTAACAAATGACCAACCTGTTTCACCTGGCCAATTATCTAAAGTTACTTCTATCACTAATGGTACATATCCTACATCACAAGCTTGACCTCCACAAGAACCATCATCTACTGTTGCCCATGGATTGTAATTAGGAGCATTTTCATCTGTACATCCTTGTGTACATGGGTATGGAGTAAAGAGTATTGTATCTGATGCTAGGCTATCTGCTGTAAATAATTGGGCATAGAATTCATCTTCCCAATTAGGTGGCATTGTACCATTACCAGCATAAACCCCCCATATACCATTATCTATATCTGTGTCAAAATTATAAGAATTAGTTCCATTACTACCATAAGTTATTTGAGTTATATTACAGTTAGGGTTATCTGAAACATCCCAGTTGTAATAAAGAATTGCTAAACCACCATCACATGTTTGTTCTACATAAATATTATCGATTGATTCACAAGGAGGGTATTCACATAACATTGAATCGTTTATATCCGCATCAGGATTATAATTGACTGCACCTTCATCCATACAATCAATAACTGGTGGTTCTGGTGGAGCACAAGGTGCTATTGTTAAAGATTCAATTAAACCTATACCATAGTTTCCTTGGGCAAAAAATAAAGTATCCTGACAAGCATTTGACACTAAACAATAACCATCATTAGGCCATGATAAACCATCCCCATAAGCATCTAATAATTCAAATGTATAATCTCCTGATTCTAAAGAATCGATTACAATAAAGGCATTTGGTTGTCCATTATCATAAGGACCACCTGATTCAATAACACCATAACTATTTGATAAATTCCATGTTACTTCATCTGCATAACCATCAAATTGAAATTCAACATTTACCCAAGTATTTTGGGTTAACAACAACATTGGCAATAATGCCAATAAAAATAATAACTTTTTCATACGCTTTTTTTTAAAATTGATCCATTAAGACTTCATCTATTACTTCTTGTACCTCATTTTTCGTTGCTTTCATAGCAAACGAAATGTCAGCTTGAAATCTCTTTACTTCTTTTCCATTAAATACTATAATAGTAGGTACAACTACTATTTTCCATTCTGCTTGAGCAGCTGCGTCAGCTGCTATATCAATGTACTGAATTTCGCAGTCTTTTAACTTTCCTACCCATTCTACATTATTTGCTGAATTCCATCCAGCATTAAATTGTACTACACATAACTCTGATTCACATGGTGATTGAGTATATACTAAAAGGGGTAATAATAATAAAAATAATAATTTTTTCATATGTTTTAATTTAGTTGGTCTATTTTGTCTTCAATACGTCTAAGATCTTCTTTTATTTCTGTTACATCATCCTGTGTATTTTGGATAGTTAAACGTATATTTTTGTCTTTCATATCAAATTCCATCCTTGTAACATCAGCTGGTGGAGGTATTGGTAATTCTTTAGCTTCAGCTATGTCAGCTTGAAGTGTAAACCACATTCCTACTATAGTAAAAATAAATACTGCTATACCTCCTAGGGTTTTTATACTTACATTAAAGCCTGTATCTTCATTTAATTCTTTTGCCATTTTTTTAAAATATTTTGTAGTTAAGTCCAAGTGAGAAATTATGCCATTCTCTATTCCAATATTTGTTATATTTACCCTCAATAAAGGTACCTAAATTTTTATTAAACCAATAACCAAAAATCAAACCGCCAGAATAATCTAACCATTGACCTCCATTAAAATTATGATATGAGTATTCATTTCCATCATCATAATGATAAGGCATTAAATTGCCCCATGAATGTAACCAAAACTTTTTATCGTAATGATAAAAGTCAAAACCAATAATTACGGAATGCTGTAATGTATTGCTTAATTTATTTCTTTCTGATTCAACAAATCCATCTAATACTTGTGGTATAACAACCTCTTTCCATACTTCATTAGATGTTGCAACTATATTTCCATTTGGATCTGTATATGTACTAGTAAAAGGATCTATGTTATATCCTTCTTGTAATGCTAAATATGTGTAGTGTAAATTTCCGTTTTCTAATACCCAATTTGCTAATGGGTCAAACCCATAAGGTTCAGCAAATCTTTGTACTATTCCTATATTAAGTGATAATTTTTTGCTTATTTTTTGTCTGTATCTTTGTGTTGATTCGAAATATTCAATATCTGCAAATCCATTTGTATAGTATTCTACTTTAATTAACCATTTATCTGCAACATATCTTAAAAAATGATGTTGATCAAAATATGATAAACCTTGTTGTCTTTTATATTCACCTTCAAATAAAAATTCAAAACCAGTTACTTTACCCATTGTTGCTGCATCAGAAAATGAATTTTCGTTTCCTTTTTTAAATGCTTCTTTTGGTAAATAACCAAACCTTGCAATTTTTCTTACACCAAATTTTATTGAATAATCAAAAGGCGTTTCTATAATGTCTTGGTTTAATGTACCTGTTGTAATAGAATATATGTCATCATCAGATATTGATGTTCCCCCATTAACGGCACCATAAAATGTTGAAAATTTAAAGATTTTTTTAACTTCTTTTTTTAGGTTAAATTTTTTTTCCTCTGTTTGACCTAACATAAGAAGAGGAAATGCCAACAGCATAACTAATAGATATCTCATCACAATGGGTTTTTGTAATAAATATAGAAAAGAAAATAAAAAAAGCAGCCCTTTCGGGCTGCTTCTAGGATTTTAACGACATGATCCTTGTTTGCCGTGTGGTGTGGGTGCCTAACTAGGCAGCCATTGCAAATACTGACTCTTCAGTAGCTACAGTCTCTTTTGCAAGAGATCGAATAGCAAATAATGAAGCGAAAACATTTGTTATCACCGTGTTAACCTGTTTGCCGGTTACTGCGTTGGTCTTCCCTATACCCTTACTTGCTGTCAAAGCCGGTCATCCCCCTATCGTGTATTTTTAGTGGAGATGCCGGGAATCGAACCCGGGTCCAAACAAGCAGCTAATATAAGTACTAGCGACCATTTATACCTATAAAAAATATGTTTATTCGAACCAAGTTATTGGTTTAAAATTTTTACTTTATTTAAAGCGTATTCCCATATTTCTTTGGTATCTTTATATTTGTGATGTTCTTGGGTTTTCATTTTTTTAATTTGTTTATCAAATTGCTTTTGTACCCCAAGTTTAGTTATTTCTTCTTGAGCAAACCACCAAAAATCTTCTACTGACATATTATTTAATCCATTCGTTATATGCTAGTACATATGCTTCAAGTCTAGAAAGATTTGGATCTTCTTTAAGTTCCTGCATAGCCCATTGTTCTACTTCTATTCTTAAACCATAAGCACCCGCTTCTAGCAACAATAATTCAATTTGATCATCATCCTCTATTTTGCTTTCGGCCTCTCTTTTTTGGTCTTTCATTTGGAAAAAGTCTATAATGCTCCTCCCAATATTTTTTCTCAACCAATTCCATCTTTTTTTTACTATCTTTAGTGATTCGCTGTTTTCTTCCATTTTCATGATATTTAGGTTCTTTTAATTTTTCTAATTTATAATATAATTTTTCGAGTTTATCGTATGTTGTATCTAATTGTTCTACCATATAGGGCCCACGAGGATATTTATTTAAATCATAATGCCATCTAGAGTCACCATAATCTACAGTGAATTTTATTTTTTTTTCTATATTTTCTTTAGGTCTTCCTCTATTTTCTTTCATGATACTAATTCTTTTTTTAATAATAAATTATTTAATGTTTTAGTTATTTCATTTATATTATTAATATTAATAAAAGATGCATCTTTACCATACATTTGTTTAAAATTATTTTCTGCATCATGTTTATAACTATTATATTCACCTTCTATAAAATAACTTAATATATTAACCCCACCTTTTTTGATATTTTTTATTACTCTAGCTGTATCCAATATTGCTTTTTTACCTTTATATTCTAAAAATGTAGGCATTCCATCACTCATATTGATAAGATATGAATCTAAGTAATATGAAGAATTAGGTATGTTTAATGCTTCTAAACATATACCTTCAGGTGTTAATCCATCTTCACGATAATATTTTAATTTTTTTAAATCTTTTAATTTATGTTTTTTACTATCAAAAGCTAAAATTAATAAAGGTACTTGACCTCTTGTAAATGCATCTCCAGAAGTTCTAATAGATATTAATATATTAATATTATCCATATTGAGGGATACATAACCTAATGCTATAGTATTAATTAAAACTTGTTCCCATTTATCCCCCCTCATACTACCACTACCATCAATTGATATATTTAAATTAATTGGCTTATAATTTGATTTATCTATTTTATAAAATAAATCTTCTTCAAAATTAGCAGCATATATTCTCCTAGGATCTATCTTACCTTGTTTTAATCTTTTAGATGATGAAGTAATTTGTTCATTTCTAATTTGTAATTTATTTAATAATCTTTTACCTTTAGTTATTCCCTGTTCTATTAAATTATTATTTTTAGTATATTTAAATGAATGAAATTTATCATATAAATTTTCATTTATAGATGCATCACTAATCCCATCCATTATATGAACTGGTCTTTTTTTATTAGCAGATGTAATAAATTCTACTTTAATAAGAGATTCACTAATAGCTTTTATTTTATTTTTATGTAAAGTTGATATTTTTTGTTTATGAACTTTTCCCATAGTAAAATCTTCTTGTTTTTTAAGTAGATTTTTTAAGGATTTTATAGATGCACCTTTAGGGTTGTTATTTTTTTTATTTAATTGACTTTGTTTTGCATATTCTTCTTTTGTTAAAGTTACTAAATAATCACGGATACAACTATACATTTTAGATGCAATATTAAGTGAATCTAAAGTATTTTCAAGTCTACTAATATTTTTTAAATCTAATATATTATACACTTCTTTTAATTTAGTTAAAGCAGTAAGATCTGTGTTTTTATTAAATATATTAATTATACGAAATATGTAAGATTCCCAATTTTCTTTTCTAAATTTATTACTTAGAATTCCGTTATCAACTGTACTATTATAAAAATATTTATCATACATTGCTTTATAATAACTTTGATAACCAGGAGCTGTATTATAAACTAATTGGTCTATTCTTCTATCTTCAACAAAATTAAGTAATAATAATATTATTTCTTTACCATGTATTAAATTACGTTCTAATAAGAAATTACCTATTTTTTTAGGTACATCAAAATTTGTATAAGTACAATGCGCCCCCTCATGTAATGCTAACCCAATTGTACTGTCTAATGTATTTTGTGTTATGTTTGATGATATGGTGATTGATTTGCCATCAGTCATACTATCACCTGTAGTTGTAAATTCAACTGGTATTTCTTCTCCAGTAAGTATTTTTACAAAATTAGTTATGCTACGTTGTGTGTTAGCTAATTCAATTAAATCAAATTTTTCCCATGAGTGTTTACTCCAATATTTAGAACCTTTATTCATATATTTTATTTTTTAATAATAGTATCCATTTTCATCACATAATAATGGATAACAATCAGCATCATATGCTATTATATCAATTTTAATTTCTCTCTCAATGTTATTAATATTTCCTATAATATTTAAAGTATCTCCTATTAATGATTCGTTAACATATACCATTTGATATCCTACTCCATTTTCATCCGCATGAGTGCTGTAGTTTACTACAGAAGTCCATGTTGTATCCTGAAAAGCAACTACATAATATTCATCTGGTGAATTCCAATAGACCCTTTGATAGGGAGAAGTATTATATGTTATTTTAAAATAAGTATTACTTAAATTATCAGGATACCTAAATTTATAAGTTTTAGTAATATCATTGTAGTCTAGTTCATCAATGTATATTTCTAAATTAGATGTATCATCTATTAAATCTTTATATTGATCCTCACAACTAGTTAATATTATTGTTAGTATTAATAATAGTTTTTTCATATTTTATTTTTTAAAGTTTAAATTTATCCATAAACGAAATGCTGATATAGCAAAAAGTAGTAATGATAATAAGGGGCTTGTTTCTATTGTTAAAACTCCTATTACCAAAACGTAAAGTGGAATTTCTAAAATTTCAAATATTGGGTGTAAATGTTTCATAACTCATCGTTTTATCCGATAAGATACGAACCCTCTTTGGCTACTCCAAGTTTTTTCGCAATTATTTTTAAAGACAGCTGAGATATCTTTCGCCTCTATCACAAAGAATAGTGATAGCGTTAGTTTTATTATTATCACGTAACCATTCAAATGATGCTTTCACATTAGCCCCCGCACTTATACCAACAAATAATCCATATTTACTGGCCATATATTTAGCTATTGTTTTTGCGCATTTTGTTTTTACAGTTTTTATTTCGTCTACGAAATCCAAGTCCACTAGAAATTTGCTTCCATCCCCTATTCCTTGTATCCCATGAAGCCCTGGTTGTTCTCCTGACATGACTGCACTCTCCGCCGGCTCTACGGCAACGATCTTCATATTCTTCCAGTAGTGTTTTAACTTTTGCCCGCATCCCATTAAAGTTCCTCCTGTGCCTGTACCTAAAATAAAGGCGTCTGGCGCTGTAGTATTTTTCCATTGTTTAAATATTTCTTCTCCTGTATTATTAAAATGTACTTCTATATTCCATGGGTTATGGAATTGGTTGCAATTATACCATCCTTTAGCTTTACATAAATCATCTCTCATTTCGATAGCACCATCAAAATCACCTTCATCTACTTGTATTAATTCTGCACCGTAAAATCTCATCATAGATTTTCTTTCCTCAGACATATTAGAAGGCATAATAATTTTCATTTTATAACCCCTTTCAGCAGCTAACATAGCAAATGCAATTCCTGTATTACCTGAAGTTGCTTCACATAATGTGTCGCCTTTTTTAATTAACCCATAAGATTCTGCTAAATTTATTATGTATGTAGCCATTCTGTCTTTAACTGAACCACTTGGGTTCATAAATTCGGCTTTTCCCCAAACTGTTAAATTACCTAATGTAATTGGGATTAGTGGTGTATTACCTACATTATCTGATAAGCGCATATAACCTTAATTATTATTCCCATCTTCTTAAATATTTTTCTCTTTGATCAACATCTACATAATGGACTGTGTCGTATTTCCCACAATGTGGGCATCTTAATTTTTCTAAATTACTTGCTTCATTAATCTTCCATTCACCCTCGCAAATGGTATCACTACATTTATAAATGTAAGTATGACGTATAAAGATTTTATGGGACATTGAATACTTTTGATAATAAATAATTTAGTTAAACTTAAATATCGTAAATACATATATCTATTTTTTATCTTCACAAGGTTCTTTACAGGTATCCTCATTATGGTAAGGAAACCATTTATTCCATAAATCTTTTCTTCTATCACACCCACAATCTTTATCCCCATATATCCACTTTACAAAACGTTTAATTCCTGTAAATATCATTATTTTCTCAAAAGTATCTCCAAAGCCTTTACTTTCTTGGTTTTCTTGTAGTGTTTGTTTGATTTGGTCGCGTAGATCCATTATTATTAGAATTATTATTGTTAAAACTAGGCCTATTATTAGGCTTATTAGGCTTATTGGGTTTATTGGGTTTTATTATAACATAATTAGTATATGTTGGTTTATTCCAATTCCACCAATACCAATTTGGGTATGTTTGTTGGTATGTTTGAGAGGGGTTACAACATCTATGATCTGTTAGGCATTCTTCACCCCTTAACATTAACTCGCATTTAGGAGGTTCATATGTTATGGCACAACTACTTAAAAGTAATATAAAAAATAATATTTTACTCAAATTCCCCATAAATGTTATATGTTTTAGGTTTTTCTGGTTCAGGTTCTGGTTTTTCTTCTTCAGAATACACAAATACTGCGCCTTCTGCTGCCTTTACTAAAAAGTCATGTTTTTTTGTATTTTGAAACACCCATTCTATACCTTCAGTTAATGAAGACAATATAGGTTCATCAGAATTTACTGGAGTCCATCTATCTCCTGGAGGAAAGCGTTTTAAAACTTGTTTTACGTGTATTTCTTTATCTACCATTTAAGTATTTATTTAATTCTTGCGGCGTGGGCATGCCTATAGTTTTTCCGCACCCCCCACAGACGCATCTAACAACAAAAGTTGAGGAATCCTCATTTTCTTTAATAGATTTTACAACTTTATTTAGATGTTCACAATTATTTTGTAAATTATCAATTTCTTTTAAAATTTTACGCTTCTTCTCAATCAAAGAAGCTACTTTTTTATCACTTGCCATAAAATAAATTCTAAGCAACCTTTTCGTAACTTCTATACTACACCCATCATCCTACATATATACGCCCTGACATTAAAAAATCAAAATCGATAGTGATACATATGTGGCGGACGAACCAAACATGGATAGATACGCGGTGGACGGTGTGACGGTGTACGGTGTATATATGAGGCTCGATTGAAAAAGGGTGTGAGAATCTCTTTTTTGATTACTGTATAACTTACAGTCAAATGGTCTATTTGGAATTCTGTATTATAATGTTATGCCTACAGCGAATGCTACGAATATAATTAACACATAGATATAGGCGCTGATGTCGACTTTTTTTTCTTGTGAATTCATAATGTTTTTTGTTGATACATAATATTCCGTGAGGCTACAGCGATGACTTATATATGAAGTGATTATGACGTTTTTATGCATATATTTTATATGCGTATATACGCTCGATGGTGAAAGACCGTTAGCGAACTGAGAGTCACGCCAGCCCGCGCGTGATCCGCGCACATATGTCGACGGCACGCATATGTGGCGCCCTTATATGCACACATACGTGCGCGTTGCGCTAGCGTACGACAAAATATGTTTACAAATTATTATTTTATAAACTTAACAGTCTTTAAATTAATAGTAACATTCACACGTTTGCCTAATACAAACGAATAACCTTTAACTTTAGTACGACCAATGTAATCTATATTACACACATGACCACCTACAACGCTTGTTATATAACCATGTTTATTTACTTTATCACCACACACATACACATACTCACCAGCACTATCATTGTTGACTTTAAATTTTACACCATGTATAAATTGACTATGTAATTTATTATATAATCTTTGCTTACGCAATCTAATTTGCCTAGACGATTTTTTATTTACAGGTCTGCCTGTATTATTATTACGACCATCTACTTTAACTTCTTTTATTACGTTGATATTTACTTTATTCATGTTA
>Ga0181395_1000252_pt1 | contig 22520 bp, 30 predicted proteins | sample 18SPOviralmetaG_FD_130124 | JGI IMG/M metagenome (GOLD analysis project Ga0181395, IMG submission 130124) | Marine viral communities from the oligotrophic San Pedro Time Series (SPOT) site, San Pedro Channel, CA, USA - 18 SPOT_SRF_2010-12-16 | ecosystem: Environmental > Aquatic > Marine > Strait...
AAACTTTACAGCTGCAGCACAACCTTTAAATTCTTTATTTGGCATGTTAAATGACTTAGATGAAAAAGGTGGTTTAAACAAAAGCTCTGACACTTATTTAGAATTTGCAGCGGTTGTTCAAGCGGCAAGAAACGGATTTAAAAAGTTTGATGCAACCGGACAAAAACAATTTTCATTTAACAAAACAGGCTCTAATGATTTTGATATGAACATTAGGATAGAAAATCCAAAGTGGCGTGAAGGTATGGACGAGTCTAAAAAGTTTATTAATGTTGACTCAAGATTACTAGCAACATACATAGGTAATAACAACCCAGAGCTTAAAGCTAGATATGATGAAGCTTATAGCGGTAAAGATGGTGTCATTGAAAGTTTATCTGGTGAATACACAACTAGAATGAATCAACTATATGCTGATGGTAATGTGCCTAGAAACTCTAAAGGTTTTGCTATAACGCCTGAAGATTTTTTAAAAGATGATGTAAAAGAATATGTAAATATTGTAAAAGGAGCTGACGGTGATGAAACAATGATTGGTGATATATTTAATAACAGTGTTGATTTTGGTACGTCTAAAAGGTTTAACATGCTTATTAAATCTGGAGCTAAAAATTCTTTTTTAAAAAATTTAGTAACATTTGTAGATGAAGAAACAGATGATGTTAAGAAAAAAGAAATTGTAGCTGATTTATTAGAAACAAAGCATAATGATACTAGTTTAAACAGATCTTTGTTGTTAGAACTAGGCGTAAAAGAAGAAGAGGTTGCAGCAACTATTAAAGGGTTAAATGATCTTAAAAACGACATGGTTGCTGAAAAACTATATGATGAAATATATAGTAATGGTTTAACTAGTAAATATAGAAGAGAAACTGCACCTGAAGAAGAAGAAGATAAAGATATAAAAGAAGGTAATATTAAATTAGGTAACGGTAAAGAGGTTTCTGCTGGGCTTTATGATGAATTAAAATCTATATTTACGGAAGGTATAAAACCACATGATAAGTTAAATAGAAACACACCTATTGGTGAAATTCAAGAAGCAACAGAAGAAGATATAGAAGATATTAAAAAATTAGATCCTACTCTTTTTGCTCAAGCTGATAGTGGTAGAGAAAAAAGATGGTCACTAACAAAAGTTGCAACACTTGGAATATTAGGTGATCAAACATCTGAAGACTATATAAATAATGTTATACAAAAAGCTAAAAATAAAGAAACTTTAAACGGCGAAGAACAAATAATTCTTGATCAGTATAGAAAATATAAACAAAAAGATACTTTTATAGAGTATCCTGATTTATCTCAATACTTACCTCACGTAAGTAGAATACAGTTTGATCCTGTAGATAAAGTATTTAATATTGAGTATGGTAAAGATATTGATCCTGTAAGAGCTAAATTACCAAAAGCAATACCAATGCTGAAAAAAGATGAAAAAGGTAATTATATACAAGGTGTAGGTTCTAGATTTGGATATGATAGGTTAGCTGCAGTTTTAACATACGGTATAACAACGCCTAGTAAATTATCTGATGTAAAAGAAATATTAAGAAGTTTTATGGATGGTAACGAGCCTGGTGTTGATGCTTTTGACTTTGATTTCGGTGTTAAATCAAAGAAAGATGAGTTAATAAATGCTCAAGATGATTTCTTTGAAAATCTTGATAATCAGACAGACGAAATAGACGAGCTTATAAATTCAATTGATTAATTATGTGGGAATTTAACGGTAAGGAGTTCACAAACGAACAATTACAGTTAGCCGCAGACAAAGCAAACTTATCATTTGATGAGCTTGTAAGTAAATTGCGAGAAAAAGGTTTAACTGAAGTAAAGGTTGATAGAATAGGTGCAGATACACAAAAAGAAGAAGGTGGTTTCTTTGAAGAAATATTTACTAGTGGTAAAAGGTTTGTATCAGGTGCTGCAGGTGCTTTATCAAGAATATCTCAAATACCAGCTCAAATAAATAGAGCTAAGTTTGTTGCTCGTATGGAACGTTTGCCTGATGATAATAAATTAAAAGAATTTTACAATAACCTAGAACCTCAAAAACAAGATGAGTTTTTACAAAAGTACGAAAAAATCATGTCTTTGGGCCCAACAGGTGCTGGTGCAATTTCAGCTTTTGGTCAAGAAGGATTAGATGCCTCTGAAAAGTTAAAAGAATACCAACAAGAAATAAGTTCAAAATTACCTAAATATGAAAAATCTTTATCAGAGGCCTATATAGCTGCTGGTAAAGGTGATATATCTGCTGTGCCTGAAGCAATAGCAAGAACAATAAGTGGTTCTGCAGAAGGTTTACCTTCATTAATGCAAGCAATGATTCCTTACTTTGGTATAGGGTCAGTAATACTAGGTAGCTCAGCAGAAGCTTCAACAGAAGCTATAGCAGAAGGTAAAAAAGTTGATCTTGATAATTTAGCTTATTCAGGTTTTGTTGGTGTTGCAGAAGGTGCTTTAGAAACAGTAACTAGAGGTATTGGTAAGAGTATATTTAAAAACTTAAAAGGACAAGGTGCTGCTGTTGTAGAGAGAAGATTAAAAGATATATTTTTAAGAATAGGTAAAGATTACGGTAAAGAAGGTTTATCTGAAGGTACGTCAGCCGCATTAAGTAAAGCAGCTAAAGCTGTTTATATAGGTGATGCTGAAGGTTTTGATCAAATATTTAATTCAGTGTTTGATGATTATGAAGTGCTAGATAACATACTTATTGGTGGTGCTTTAGGTGGTAAAGTAAGAGGTGGTGCTGAGTTGTTTATAGCTAAAAATAATAGAAGCATTAATAAAACATTAGATAATACAAATGTAAATGATGTTAACTCTGCTTTTCAAAATGACAATATAAATCAAGATGTAATAGATATAACTAGAAATAAAAATGCTAGTGGTAGATTAGATGCTGAGCTACAACAAAAATTAGATAACGGAGAAATAACAGTAGAGCAACGAAATAAAATAAAAAAGAATTTTAGCGATACACAATCAGCTGTAACACTAGCTGATAACCTAAACATAGGTAAAGACTTAATACAAGAAACTGTAACGTTATTAAAAGAAAGAAATACTTTAGCTAGTAAAATAGAATTAGCTGGCGCTAATAAAGCTATAGTCGATGCTGAAATAAATAGATTAAAAGAAGTTGATGCTAGACTAGTAAAAATAAGTTCTGATAATCAATTAAATCTTACAACAGAAAAAGTTACTGATATAGTTAGTGGACTTGACAAGATAAATATAGAAATAGCAGAAAACCAAGATGCTGCGGATAAAATTGCTAAAGATAAAAACCTAGAAAAGAAAGCATCGTCACAACAAGGGTTTATACTTCAAGACCTTGAATCAGGTGAACAAACAATCGTTATAAATAAAGAAATCGCTGCAGAAGATGCAGCAGTAAATGTAGCTGCTCACGAGTTATTACACGGTGTTTTATTTAATACTGTTGGTAAAAACGCACAAGCAGCTGAAGTTTTATCAGAAGCACTTAAAGTTGAAATAAATAAAATAGATACTGATATATTAAAAGACAGTGAGTTTAAAACTAGACTAGATGCTTATAAAAACGATCCAACAGCAATACAAGCTGAAGAAACATTAACTTTATTTGCTGATGCTGTGGCTAACGGTGAAATAAAATACAATGAAACAGTGTTTACTAAAATAGGTGATGTAGTTAGAAGGATACTACAGCAAGCAGGTTTATCTGATATAAAGTTTAACACTTCAAGAGATGTATTTAATTTTATAAAAGATTATAATAAAAGCATTGTAAAAGGCCAGTTAACACAAGCGCAAACAAAGCTTACTCAAGAGGCTGCAACAGGTAATCTAGTATCTGACACACAAGCAGATCAAACAACTCAAATAAAAGAGTCAAAAGGTGCTTTAGATGCAATTAACAATATAATACCTAGTAATATAAAAACTAAAGAGCAGTTTCAAGGTGACGCTAAAGTGTTTGGCGATGCTTTTGCTGCTACAGAGCCAAACGGTGTTATAAGCAACTATGTTAAATCTAAATCAACAAGTGTTGAACAAGCTAATGCTACTATAAGAAATATACAAAGCAGGTTAATGAATTTTGATCCAGCTTTTAATAAAACGTTTGGTGAGTTTGTTTTTGCTAACACTAATTTTGCTAAGCTAGATGCTAATAAAGAACTAGCAATAGAATCAGTTAGAAAAGCTAGAGAAACTAGAATAGATCAGTCTACTAAACAAATAGCTGATACACAAACAGAAACACAAACCACACAAACAAGAGTATCACGTAAGCTTAATGTATTAAAACTAGATAAAGTAAATGAAGCTGATTTAGTTAAAGCTGTAAAAGTAAAAGAAGGTGATACATTTAAAGAAGTTATAAATAATAATACTGGTGAAATAGGTAGTAAAATATTTAATATACCAGCTAATAAAATAACAGACGGTACAAAAAATTTAACATACGCTAAGAAAATAACAGATGGTATACCTGAAAACTCTGAAGCTGGCAACATACAAGAGTTTTTTAGAGTTGGTCAAAATGCTGATAAATTTATAAAACTATTACCTGAAGAAAATGTTAGTGAAACAGATGCTGATATTAACCAGTTAGGTGAAAACATAGATGTTGATAGAAACGTAAGTGGTTTATCTATAGGTATGAAAGGCAAAGTACTTAATTATTTTTACAATAAAACAAATAGAAGATCAAAAGGTTTAACATCACAACCAACTATATGGGAACTAAAACCTGAGTTTAGAAACCCAACTGTAGAAACAATAAACAAACTAAAAGATGATTTAGGTATTACACCACCAGGTGAACTAAACAACTACAATAGAGACATTGGTCAGTTGTTGAAAGGTGTGGCTAAAACATACGCGCAACAAGCTAGTTTATCATCAGCACAAAGAGTTTTAGAAGGTCAAACTAAAACAGCTAAAGATCCTGTAGCGGTTAAAAAGCAAACAGCTAATATAACAGCTGCACAAAAAACTAGAGTTGTATACAGTAAAAGAATAAAAAATGCTTTCAACATGTTTATGAAAGATCAGTCATTTAAGAAAAACCCTACTGAATTTGCTGCTCAAAATAAAAATTGGAAAGGCATACTAAAAGCATATGATGAAAATCAAAAACCTTTAGATTCTAACAATGAAAATGATGTTAAAGAATTTAAAACATTTACTAAAAAATTAACAAGTCTTTTACCTGAGTCTTTCTTTACAGTAGGAACGTTTGCTAACGCTGGTATTTCTGCACCTAAAAGAGGTTTTTATTTTACTAGTAAAAGCGATTTAAATGCTACAGTAGAAGGTAGTAAGTTTGCTAAACCTGATAAAGATATAGAAGCAGCTGTAACTAGAGAAAGTTACACAAACATCGAAAGTAAGTTAAGTAAAAAAGAGTTTCAAGATAGACAAAAATCTAGTGTAAAAGGTTTGAAAAAGATATTTAATATTTTTGAAAAACTTATAAAAGAAGATCCTAAAAACGCTAGACTTGTACTCGCAATGCTATCAAGTACTAGTCAAGGCATGGGTCATTTCGTAAGAACTTCAGCTCCTATAACTTTTTATTCAAAAAATTTAGTTGATGGTAAAGTTGAAGAACATACGTTACCAGCTAGTTTAGTTTCTAAATATTTATTTACTAGCGCGTTAGACGGTAAAGTAAACGAAAACTTTGCTAATATTGAAAAGAACTATCAACAAGGTTTATTGTCAAAAGCAGATGATAGAAAATTAAAAGGATTTAAACCTGACGGTAAGCCATTTAATTACACTTCTACAACTCCAGAAGGTTGGCAAATAACAGATAATGTTTGGGCTAGATATTTTAATGTAAACGTAGCTGGTATAGATCCTTCAAATATTATCTTGTCAAACGGTAATAATATAGTACAAGAGTTCGGTATTGATGCTAAAGGCTTTGCTACAAACCAAAATATAGAAACTAGTAAATCTAAAGCTTTTGTAAAAAACAAAACTAAATACAGTAAATCAACAAACAACGAAGGTTTAGTAAACGATTTAAATAATTACGATAAAGCTTTACGTAATGCTAAAGATATTAACGCACCTAAAAAAGGTATAAGCGTATTTGACTTTGATGATACACTAGCTACAACAAAAAGTAAAATTATTGTTAACATGCCTAATGGTGATGTTAAAAAAATAACGCCTGCAGAGTTTGCAAAACAACATGGTAAGTTACAAGATCAAGGTGCTGAATTTAATTTTAGCGAATTTAATGAGGTTATTGACGGTAAACCTGGGCCATTAGCTGCTAAGCTTAAAAAAGCAATAGATAAGTTCGGTAATAAAGATGTATTTGTGTTAACAGCTAGACCACAAGCATCTGCGCAAGCTATATACGACTTTTTAAAAGGTATAGGACTAGAAGTACCATTAGAAAATATAACTGGCTTAGAAGACGGTTCGCCACAAGCAAAAGCAAATTGGGTTATTGGTAAAGCGGCTAACGGTTATAATGATTTTTACTTTACTGATGATGTTTATAAAAATGTTAAAGCAGTGCAAGAAGCACTTGAAGTATTAGATGTAAAATCAAAATCAAGATTAGCATACGAGAGTAGAATACAAAAGTTAGATAGAGACTTTAACGATATTATAGAAGCTAAAACAGGTATTGGAGCAGACAAAGTGTATAGCATAGCGAAAGCAAAAGCAGTTGGATCGAGCAAAGGTAAATTTACATTTTTTATACCGCCGTCAGCAGAAGACTTTGTAGGTTTACTTTATAACACATTAGCTAAAGGTAAACTTGGTGATAATCAAATGGCTTGGTATAAAAAGAATTTATTAGATCCATTTGCAACAGCTATGGGTAATATATCAAGAGAGCGTACATCTTTGATGAATGATTACAAAGCATTGAAAAATCAACTAGAAGTAGTACCTAAAAACTTACAAAAGAAAATAACAGGTGAGCCTTATACAAACGAACAAGCTGTAAGAGTTTACATATGGAATAAACAAGGTATGACAATACCTGGATTAAGTAAAGCTGATTTAAAACTATTAACAGAACATGTTGAAAGTAAACCTGTATACAAAGCGTTTGGTGATCAATTAATAGCTATAAACAAAGATGATGGTTATTCTTCTCCAAAAAGCAGTTGGTTAGCAGGTACTGTCACTACTGATTTAATGGATAACTTAGGTACTACTAAAAGAGCTAAACATTTAGGAGAGTGGCAAAGAAATGTCGATGTTATATTTTCTGATAAAAATTTAAATAAAATGGAAGCTGCTTTCGGCTTAGCACATAGACAAGCTTTAGAAGGTATACTTGAACGTATGAGAACTGGTAGAAATAGAAGTTTCCAAGGTGATTCTTTAACTGGTAAAGTAACAGACTGGCTAACTAATAGTATCGGTACTATTATGTTCTTTAACACAAGATCCGCGTTACTACAAACTATATCTTCTGTTAACTTTATTAATTTTAAAGATAATAACATATTTGCAGCTGGTAAAGCATTTGCTAATCAACCTCAGTACTGGAAAGACTTTATGTCGTTAATGAACTCTGAGTTTTTAGTTGATAGACGTAGAGGTTTACAAATAAACGTTAATGAAGCAGATATTGCTAACATGGCTAGAGAAGGTGGTCCAAGAGGTGTTATAAGTAAATTACTAGAATTTGGATTTTTACCCACACAAATAGCTGATAGTTTTGCTATTGCTTCAGGTGGTGCAAGTTTTTATAGAAATAGAATAAATAAATTAAAAAAGCAAGGTCTAGATCAAAAAGCTGCAGAAACACAAGCTATGAAAGATTTTAGAGAAATAGCCGAAGAGTCACAACAGTCTAGTAGACCTGATAGAATATCTGCTCAACAAGCTGGACCATTAGGTAGAATAATATTAGCATTTGGTAACACACCTATGCAGTACGCAAGATTAATTAAGAAAGCTGCTTCAGATCTTAAAAATAAAAGAGGTGATTGGAAAACTAATACTTCTAAGATAATTTATTACGCCGCTGTACAAAATATAATATTTAACGCTTTACAACAAGCTATATTTGCAATTGGTTTTGGTGATGTTGAAGAAGAAGATGAGTTAGAAAAATATCAAAGCATTGCAAATGGTATGGCTGATTCATTATTAAGAGGTGTTGGTATTGCTGGTGCATTTGTATCAGTAGGTAAAAATGCTATAATAAGAATAATGAACGAGTCAGAAAAACCTAATCCAAAGTATGAAAAAATAGGTTATGAATTAACTAGAATATCACCACCTATATCATCTAAGCTGTCAAAGATAAATCAAGCGGCTAGATCGTTACAGTGGAACAAAGAAGAAATGAAAGAAAAAGGTTTTGCTATTGACAATCCAGCTTTATTAGCAGGTGCAAATGTTATATCAGCAACAACAAATATACCGCTTGACAGATTAGTTAAGAAAACAAACAATGTTGTAACCGCAACATCAGATGACTTAGAAACTTGGGAAAGACTAGCTTTATTAGGTGGTTGGCAAGACTGGGAAATAGGTATTAATGACAATAAAGATAAAAAGAAAAAGAAAAACAAAGCAAAAACAAAAGGAAAAAGAGAAAGAATATTTTAAATTATTAGTGAAAACAAGTGATTACTTAAACTATAACAACTTTACTACAGATGAAACAAATTTTAACAATATTAGCATTATTAATAAGCTTTAATTCAATAGCTCAAGAAGAAAAGAAAAACTTTTTTAAAGAAGTTTATAAAGATTTTTTAAAGTACGGAACTTTTTACGCTGCCGGTAACATAGGTAATGCAAAAGAAGAACAACCTAAATATTTTATACGTACAAACCCTGATGATTTCTACGCAATACCAGATGTTGTAGATCAAACAATAACTCACCCGTTTGATTATAGATATGGTATAGGTATACGTAAATTAGCTAGATTTGGATATGAAGTTAAACCTGGTAATTTTTGGACTGGTGACAATAGAATAGAAAAACAAGCAGCTTTATCAGCGCCAACATCAGCTGTACAAGGTTTAGAATACATGTTACATTGGGAAAAAGAAAGAAGAAACGGTAACGAGTTTGATAATAAAAGATTATTTATAAGACATACTGGTGATTACCATATAGCTAAGTTTGAATCAAGAGAAGCTGGTAATGTTGGTTTTCAATATACATCTGGTGAATTAAGAGCCAGGTTACCTATTGGTAAGAAATTTAGTATATCTGCAGGTGCAATATATAGAACACATCAAAGACCTTATGGTTATAATCCTGTAGAAATATGGTTAAATGAAACAAATGAAGATGGAGGTATAGTAAATTATTGGTATACCTTAGGTTTTGATTATGGTTATGATGATTGGTATTATTCAGGAGATGATGAAACAGGTAGCTTTATTAGTGATTGGTATTGGACTAACCCAGAAGGTGAAATTGTTGCTTGGACAGATGCACAGTTTAGAGATCTTATAATGCCTGGTTTGCTTAACAGATATAATCAAGAAGCTTGGGCTGAACTAGATGCTTTTGCTGAAGTTGCGCCTATTGTCGGTTTTGATTTTTACCATTATAAAAACAACTTTTGGTTTCACGCGTTTGGTAGTTGGATATTACCTTACCACAAATACGTGCGAGGCAATGAAGATTTCAGCTATTTGCACAGAAACAGTTGGGGTTTAGGCGGTCACAATAATAATTTAGACGGAGAACAATGGAGTGATTACCAAGCCGGTATGGTGTTTGGTGTCAAGATAAGCAAATCAATTGGTTTATTTGTTGAAGGCGAATATACTAAATTCTGGGACTCAGAAATATTTAACTCAAACTTTGGAATTAACTACACATTCAGATAATCATGGCAAAACAATTAAGTGAAGAAACAAAAATTACATTAGATTTAAAAACTTTAGGAACTATAGGAGTTGGTATAGCTGCTTTAGTTGGTATGTGGTTTGCTTTACAGGCGGACATTGCTTTGGCTATGGAAATGCCTGAGCCTGTTATTGACAGGATAGAGTACGATTTAAAAGACGAGTTAATACGTCAAACAATTATGGATACTCAAGAAGACGTTGAGGCTATGAGAGATCAATTGGATAAAATTGATGAAAGATTATACGAAATACAAAAAAATAAATAATGAAAAACATTTTAATTTTAATTTTAATACCAATTATATCATTTGCACAACAAGATGTTCCAGAAAAATACTGGATAGATGATTCAAATTTTGAAGATAAAATAAACAGTCACAACGCTTTTGGTGATGATGAAATAAAACCTATTATTGTAGAGTTTTGGGCTAAATTTAATGAAACAAACTGCTTTGCAGAGTGGGAAGAAATAAAAGACGCTGTTTATTATAGAGTTGATATATCAAAAGCTCCTGAAGCAAAAAAGAAGTACAGGGTTCGTATGGCACCTACGTTAATAATATTTAAAGACGGTATAAAAGAAACTGTTTTTAAAGCTGGTTTAGATTTAATGCTACCAGCGGATTTAAACGATATTCAAGAAGCCATTGATGAAATTAATAATGCAAGTAAATTTTAAAATTATGTGTGAATTATGTAACGGCTATTGTGGCCTTTGTTAAAAAAATAAATTATGTGGAAATTAACTAAACAATATTGGAAAGACGTATGGACTTTACTGTGGAGTAAAACTACAGTAGATGATATTATAATAGCTAAAGCAGCTAGAATAAAAGCTAAAGCTAGAGCCGTCAAAAAAGCAATTAAAAATGGATAAAATAAGTAAACATATAAGTTACAAAGAAGGTGTATACAGTATAACTGCTTTGAGACTTGGTTTAAAAAACGATCCCTCTGATGCTCATTTACAAAACATGAAGCTATTAGCAGAAAAAGTATTTGAACCTCTTAGAACGCACGTAGGAGGTCCTATAAAGATAAATTCGTTTTATCGTGGACCAGAACTTAATGATGCGATAGGCGGGTCAGCAAAATCACAGCATTGTCATGGGCAAGCTATAGATATTGACGATACATTTGGTCGTATGAAAAACTGTGATATGTTTAAGTTTATTAGAGAGAACTTAGAGTTTGATCAAATGATATGGGAGTTTGGCGATGATACTAATCCAAATTGGGTTCATGTTAGCTATGTTAATCCTGGTGAAAATAGAAAAAGATGTTTAAAAGCTTATCACGAAAATGGTAAGACTAAGTATATGGTAATATGACAGATAAACAAAGAGACAAAGGAAGAGTGATAGCTATACTAATTTTATTGAGTATAATGCTGTTTGCTATGCTATCCGGTTGCTCACCTTATTATTATCAAAGCAAAGGACCAGAAATAACACATGTATTAGCTTTAACTGAAAACGGTGATACTTTAAAAATACCTATCAGAGATATAAGACCTAATGTAGTATATAACGTAGTTGGTTATGATTGGTATAGACCATACAGCGGTTACTACACTAGATGGGATAAACCATATTATCACCCAGCTTTGTACAACGTACCTAAACCCTCATATAATGGTAATAGTAATTATAATAATAACAATAATAACAATACGCCAACTATTACGAGACCGCCAGATAGACCAGTAATAAACCCACCTAATCCACCTAATCCAGTTATTGTTAATCCTAGAAAGAAAAATTAATTATGCCAGCAAGAAAAAGAAAACCAGACGTAAGAAAAACTACTAAGGGTAAGAATAGAAACTTTAGAACTACTAAAGAAGGTGCTGGTATGACTAAAAAAGGAGTTGCAGCTTATAAACGTAAAAACCCTGGTAGTAAATTAAAAACAGCAGTAACAGGTAAGGTAAAACCTGGTAGTAAAGCTGCTAAAAGAAGAAAATCATTTTGCGCTAGATCAAAAGGTTGGACCGGTGAAAGAGGTAAAGCTGCTAGACGTAGATGGAAATGTTAATATTATGAAATCAAGAGGGTTAGGAGACACTATACATAAATTCACTACTAAGACTGGTATTAAGACAGCTGTAGATAGAGTATCAAAAGGTTTAAATATACCATGCGGTTGTGAAGGTAGACGTAAAGCAATGAATGCTTTATTTCCATACTCACGTGGTGGTAAAAAATAAATATTATGTGGCAATTATTTAAAGAAAAAAACGAAATTAACGAAAAAAACGTAATAGGTTTTATGTCGTTTGTTGTAATGACTTTGTTTGCTATAGCAGATTTGATGACAAGTTTGTTAGCAGATAAAGATCTTATTATTAATGAAGTAGTTTATAACTCATTTGTATGGGTTACATTAGGCTGCTTTGGTATTAGTTCAATCGAAAAAATTAAAGGAAATGGGAAAAATTAGTCCAGCTTGTAAATCAGCTGCAAAAAAGAAATTTAAGGTATGGCCTAGCGCTTACGCTTCAGGATGGGGTGTAAGATGCACTAAAAAAGGCGGACCAGGTAAAATGGGTAAAGGTGGCAAAAAGTAAAAAAGGCAGATGTTGGCCAGGTTACGCACCAGTAAAAGGTAAAAAACCATTTTCTCCAGGTAGTTGTAAAAAAATTAAAAAAAGAAAATAATGGGATATAAAAGCGCAGCCCAAAGAAAAGCTGTATGGGCAAGTAAAAAAGACGGTGGTAAAGGTAATCCTAACCGTAAAAAGAAAACAAAAAGTAAAAAAAGAAAGAAATAATGTCATTTAAGATGAAACCTTTTCATCAGTTGTTAAGCTTGCACCCAAGTTCTAACAAACTAGATAATGTCGTTAAACTTGTTGATATGCCTAGTAATAAACACTGGGGTTATATTGATGAGAATAAAACTATATTTGTAAATAAAAATTTAAAACCTAAACAAATGCTTGAAACTATTAAGCATGAAAAAGGTCATAAATCACAAATGAGTTTGGCTGGTAACGATCACGAGCCACAATTACAGTTTAACAGTTTATATTATAAATGGAAATCTAATCCAGGAGGCAAATCATTAAAGATCGCTACTGATTATATAAATACAAAAAGTAGAGGTTTACCTTGGGAAAAAGATGCAAATAAAAAAGCAAAAAATGAAAAAGCATAAGATGTATTGTAAGGACGGATCTGTCCATGATGTAAGTAGTGTTAAAAAACACAAAGCGCTTATGAAAAAAGGCTGCGGACACAAACCTATTAAAAATGCCAAAAAGTAAAATAAAAGGCGGAGGGACTAAAAAAGTCTGTTTACCATACAATAAATATAAAAGTATGAGTAAAGCTGAAAAGCAAAAAGTTATACGTGCTAAACGTAGCGCCGCTGCTTCAGGTAAGTACAAAAGATCTAGTAAGTCTAATGTAAAAGGCGCTAGAAAAAAAGGTGCTACATTAAGAGACTGGTTCCAAAAAGAAAAGTGGGTTAATATAGCCAACGGTAAACCGTGTGGAGCTAAGTAGCATTTATTCTCTTTTTATAATATTTAGTACGCGTAGGTGAACATATAACCATAGGCATATTCTTTGCCCAGCCTGTGTACTTAACTTTACTATATTTTAAATCACTTAATACATGCCAAGTCAGTTTGTTATTTCTTACTAACCAAGAAACAAATTGTTCTTCGAGATTATGTGAGTGTGCACTTTGAGGTTTAGCATATATTGGTAAGTGCCAGCTATGAGGATCATGAGCGCTTAATTCTTCTTTACCTGTTTGCTTATTGTGACCAACTCTTCTTGTCACTGTTGACTTAGCAAAAAAATCAAAACCTATTATTGAAAGACTTTTATAAGTCTTTATTTTTTCTATAAACCAAGCTATTGATAAAAAACCAGTAGAAGGTCTTTGATATGAAGTTAACACATCCATATTAAAAACTTTCATCGTATCTATTATTTCTTTATCAGTATACATTTGTTGATAACCATATTTTATCAACTCTTCACATATGTGTTTTTCAATTACAAACTCTTTCACTTTAAAATTACCTCTTGATCTATTTATTAATATAGTAGTTTTTTCAAACTTACCACCAGGTTTAAACTCTTCTATCTTTTTTTTAAAAGCATGAGATCTAAACTGTCCTGTTATCCATATATCACATCTAGTACCTAGTGATTCTTCTTGTTCTTTAGTAGCTTCTAATGCCCTACCAAACTTAACAACTATGTCGTGACTGTCTATGAAGTCTTTATTTTTATGCTCCATTATCTCAACAGAGTTACCCACAAAAATAACTGATTTATCTTTTACTAACTCTCTAATATTTTTCTCCATTCATCTGCAAATTCACAATCTTTATATTCTTCAAACCAAGGGCCACCATTTGTAAAGTGTATACCTTTAGCTGGATTTTTCTTGGAGTAAGGTTGTTCACCTACTAAATGATTCCAAGTTTTATCTATTTTGCTTATCTTATCGTTAGCCCAAGCTAACTGATGTAGATCTGCTGCGCTAGCATTATCTAAATATTCTTTTGTTAGAATATCTTTTAGCTTTTCATTGTTAAACAACATTAATGAACTCCAATTTTTTCTTGGATATAATTTATTAACAATACCGTTCATCTTAGTTGTTTGAATATCATAATCCTTATGTTTTACACAAGCTACTAAATCATCTTGTTTTAAATAATCAAAAATCTTAGCAACATCGTCTCTAAATATAAAATCATTATCACAGAACATAGATACACCTTTATACTTAGACATAAGCGGTGTGTAAAAACGTGTAAATGAAAACTCTGTTGATTCACCTTCTGTTTCTTTTCTACCGTATATATCTTTATTTATTAACTTATGTTTATATAAAGTAATTATTTTTATGTTTTTATTATGTTTTTTTATAGATTTATAACAGGCTTTAGTTGCCTCTGGGTATCGACTATCATGTCCTATAAATACTCTCATTCTAATTGTTTTAATATTTCTTCAAATTTATCTAACTTAATCATATTAGACCCATCACTCCATGCTGCGCTAGGATTTTCATGTACTTCAAAAAAGTAACCATCAGCACCAACTGCTTTTGCAGCTTTTGCAATATGTATAGCATAGCGTGGTTGACCAGCCGTTGTGCTACCTGAATTAGGTCTTTGTGTTGAGTGCGTGCAATCCATTATGACTGGCACGTCTAATTCTTTCATATCTACGATTTGTCTAAAGTCTACAACAAGATCGCCCATACCAAACATACTACCTCTTTCAGTTAGCATAATATTATTATTACCTGTACTTTTAACTTTATTAACAGCGTGTATCATATTACTACCATTTATAAACTGTCCTTTTTTAATATTAACAGTGTTAAATGTATTACCTGCGGCAACTAATAAATCAGTTTGTCTACATAAATAAGCTGGTATTTGTATAATATCTACAACATCAGCTAGCTTGTCTGCTTGCCAAGGCTCATGTATATCAGTTGTAGTTTTACTACCAAATTCTTTTACTTCAGCAAATATATCTATAGCTTTATCTATACCAATACCTCGTTTAGAGTTTACAGATGTTCTATTAGCTTTATCAAAAGATCCTTTAAAATAATAATCAAAGCCATACTTATCTGCTAGCTCTTGACACTCATTAAATATAGTGTGTGCTTGTATTCTACTTTCAATACTGCAACTTCCAGCTATTAATATTGGTTTTTTCATTTAGTAAAGTTTACTATAAGTTTGTGTTTTGGTATGTATTTTCTTATTAATTTTTTCCACTCCTTTGGATGCATTAATGTAACATGCATGTTTTCACCGTCCATAAAGTGTGCGTGTGAAGGTGAGTTTGGTATAGATAAAACTATAACACCACATGTACAAGTTAGATCTGCTAAATCTCTTAATAAGGCTGGTAGCTCTTCTATTGGCACGTGCTCTACAACATCTGTACATACTGTCATATCAAACTTAACTTGCGGTGGTCTAACATGGTATATAGGGTGACATGGATCATATCTGTAAAACCCAGCAACGTTTTCACCTAAAAACTCCATTAAAGTCATAGCATCATATCTATCTGGAACTCTTTTACCTGGTTTTGTATATTTTTCACCATTGTATATTCCTTTTTTACTATGCCAGACTTTAGCAGAACCACAACCATAATCTAATATCATTGAGGCTGGATTTTCACTTATCCATTTTTTTGTTTGTTTTAATATTGTTTTCCAACCACTACCATCACCATAATGTCCTTCAACTGCTTTTTCTCTCCAACTGCCATCGTATTCTTTTATTTTATATTTAGCACCTAAATGTAGCGCTTTGTATTTTTGTCCGTATTTCATTTTATATCATTATAAGTATTAACCTCTATTCCGTTGTATATAGTTTCGATTACATCTATATCATATAAGCTTAATATTCTATTTTGTTCTAAATTTTCTTTTTTGTATTTATCTTTCATAGATCTATATGCTTTTAACAAGTGTGGTTTATAAGCATATATACCAAGATGTCTATCTCCATAACCTATAGGAGCTCTAGTAAACCACAGCGCTTTACCGTTTTGATGTATAACTTTTACATCATTAGGTTCAGCACCTTTTGTATAAGCAGTTAAACAAGTATAATCGTTTTTGTCTAAAGCTTTTCTTATAGGTCTAATCGTTTCATGATTTACATCTAACATATCACCTTGTACATTTAGTATGTAATCATAATTACCAACTAAATCTAACACAGCTCTTTTAGATAATCTATGCGTACCGTTTTCAGCTTTGCCTGTTTGTATACACCATTTGTTTGGTATACATTTTGCAATACGCTTACTATCCGTTGCTACAAATGTGTCGTAGCCCATCATGCGTACTTTATCAAACACAAGACGTATAAGAGGCTCATCATCGAACTTCATCAACATTTTATGTTTGATTCTAGTACTATTAAGTCTTGCTGGTATTACTACAGCTATGTTCTTCATATGTTTGTACCTGATGTTCTTCTGCTTATATCGTCGTGATTAAACTCAGCCCAATATAATTCAAAAGCAACGCCATCTTCAACACCTTCAAACTGATGAAACTTTCCTGGTTTTACCATAGTAAAATCACCAGGTCCGAGTATTGTTTCATCAACAAGACCTTGGTCATCTTGCCATACTCTAACAATCATCTTACCGGATTCAACAAAAAATCCGTTCCATTTAAATCTATGTTCATGCTCTGAACATTTAAATCCTTTATTAAATTCTATTCGGTGAAACTCTAATACTCCATTTTTATGGACCATTTCGGTTTTACCCCAAATCTTTCCTGCTTTCATTTATTATTCTTTGTAATTTTTCTTTGTCACCAAATAATACTAAACAATCATAATCTTTTTGTTCAATATCTTCTATTGTATCTACGTTATCAATAACCCACTTAGCACAAAATGCATTGTTTAAGTTAGGCATTAACGTTGAGTTTCTAATATTAAAAGGTGCTTCTACTATTGCTACTCTATTCATTTTTTTAAATTATTAAAATAAGTTTTTTTCCAATTGCTACCACCCATCCTAAATCTCTTAGGTACTTCATTTGTTTTGTGGCCTTTTTTATTAAAATGTAAATTTTCTGGTATCCAGTTATTCCATCTTGGTCTATACATACCTTTACCTTTCGCTGTTATCGCAAACTTTTTTAATGATTGATTTTTTTTGTTTGCAAAGTGAATACTTATAGATATTCTAGGCGTAAGTGATTCAGCTTTATGATACATATACTGTGGTATATATAATAAATCTCCAGGCTCTAAAATAAATTCATCAACAACTTTTCCGTGTTCTCTATTTGGAGCTGAGTTTTCATATATAGTCCATTTAACTTTACCTTCAGTGTGAAATAAAAAGTTTTCTGTTTGATCAGAGTGAGCTGGAAAACCAACCGCGTCTTTTTTACTTGAACAGTATATATTAACTGTACCTCTACTAAAGTATCTTTCAAGCTCATCACATATTGCAACAAACTTTTCTTTTGTATACTCAGCAGACGGTAGAACAAAAGTTTTACCTGATGTCCACATTTTAAATAACTTTTCTTTACTTAACATAGGTAGTTTTACCTTACCTGTTTTAACTTTGTTTAAACACCAAGTTGTACCTTTACTATCATAGTCTAGTACTTGTAAGTGATTTAAATTATCTGGGTAATTATTCATTACGTTACTAAAATCATTCCATTTAAATAATGTTTTAAATACATTTCGTCTAATTACTAAATGTTTTTTACCCCAGTAATGCAGCCAAAACCTCTTAGGATCGACTGGATCTAGTATTTGTTTTATTGTTATATTATCCATCGCAACTTAAACAGTTAGGGTCCATAGCTTGAGATGCAATATCACCTCTTAACACAGACTCGGTTCTCATGTAATATAAAGTTTTAATACCTTTTTTCCAAGCTTCTAAATGTACTTTATTAATCCATTTAGGATCTGCTTGTGAAGGAAAAGCTAAATTCAAACTTACAGACTGATCTATATATTGCTGTCTGATACCAGCTTGATTAACTAACTCTAATTGATTTATCTCTTTAAAAGTTTTGTAAACTTCTTTTATAGGTACGTTGTGTTCTCCTATAGTAACGTTCTCTAATTGTTTGATACCTTGTATTGAACCTCCGTCTCGCAGTATTTGGTCCCATATTTTTTTATTGTTTAATTTATGTTTTTCTAATTCTTTTATTAAAGTTGGATTTTTGCGGATGAAAGTTCCTTTTGCACTTTGGTCTGTAAAGACGTTAGCCGCCCAAGGTTCAATACCCGGTGAAATATTACCAGCAAGCTTACTATTGCTAACAGTAGGAGCAATAGCACGTAAATGAGTATTACGAAAACCAGTTCCAACACACCAAAGAGGTTCTCCATACTGCTCTGCCAAAGCCATACTAGCTCTTTCGCTTTCAATTTTAATTTGTGAAAATATTCTTCTTGTCTCATATTGTGCTAATAATCCTTCAAAAGGAAATCCTTTTTGCTGTAGATATGTATGCCAACCTAAAACACCTAAACCAAGTGCTCTACCTTTTTCTGCAGATCTTACAGCGTTTTCAAATCCTCTTCTATTTTTTGCTTTTTGTATAAATTCCTCTAATACACCGTCTAAAAACCATATGCTATCATATATTAAATTAGAGTCTTTCCATTCGTGGTATTTAGCTAGGTTTAAACTAGATAAACAGCAAACAAAGCTATGGTTTTCATCCGTGTGTAATACTATCTCTGAACAAATATTTGTCATAAATACTTTCAGAGCATTGTCTTTGTATGCAGCGGGGTTATTTTTATTAATATTACCCTTGTACATTATATAAGGTTCACCTGTTGCTTTACGCTTTTGTAGTAACTTACCCCACTTACGTCTTGCAACCTTATCACCATCTCTAAGTTTACGCATAAACTTATCACCAATTATAGTACATTGATGTAGGTTTAATGATTGTCTATTAACATCACCTTTAGGTTCTCTTATTTCTAACCAGTCTTCCCAGTCTTTATGATCTATGTTTAAGTTAACCGATGCAGCTCCTCTACGTACAGCTCCTTGATTAGTAGCCAGTATTGTAGAATCATATATTTTACAAAAAGGTACAACACCATCTGATGTACCATTCATTGTAATGTTTGCACCAGAAGGTCTAATCATATTTAAACCAATGCCAACACCTCCACCGTGTTTGGCTAATAGCATCATCTCTAGGTTTTTAGTACCGATGTCATAAATGCTATCAGCAACGTCGATACCAAAGCAACTAATAGGCAAGCCACGGTCAGTACCAGTATTGCTAAGAACAGGTGACGCAAGACATAACCAACCTTTCCATATGTACGTAAAAAACGTCTCTTCCATCTCTGGTTTTTGTAATCTTTCCGCAACCGTTTTAGCAACTCTTCTGTACGCTTCTCTTGGTGTTTCTCCATTGTGTAAGTATCCTCCTGTTATTGTTTTTTTGTATACGTCGGCGTCTGCCCACTCTGGGTAGTCTTCGCCTTTTTTCCATCTATTGCTCCACATATTATTTACCAGATATTTTCGAAATCTTCTCCCTCATTTGCTTTACTGTAGTCTGTCGACCTAATAGCAAAAAAGTCAGTATGGGTATGACCACCAGTAAGATGATAAAACCAATCAAGCTCTTTTGCCGCTTCTTCGTCGTATTCAAATTCTTTTGAGAGCTCTTTGTATCCGAGCTCCACAAGTTTTTCATTTATTCTTTTCTTTATAAATTGTTTTAAATTATAAGATTTCATGCCTTCAATATCTCCTGCTTCAAACATCTTATCTATATATTTCATTTCAGCATCGTGCATAACTTGCGCGGCTTCTATTATATGTGGTTTACAAGACTCTTTTAAAAAGTCTTTTTCTTCACACATGTGTCTGAATAATCTACAGCCCATGCGACTATGCAATGATTCATCTCTTACACTCCATTTCATTTGTTGACCTACACCTTTTAACAAGTTTCTCATTTGAAAGCTATATAGAACTGCAAACGCAGAATATAAACTAACGCCCTCAGCAAACGCGCTAAACACAGCTAAAGACTTACCGATCTCTACAGGATCATTACCATCATAAGCTACTAGATTATCAAACCTCTCTGCTGTTGCTGGCTCATGTAAAAAAGCTTCAAAGTCTTCAAGACCTAAAGTTTCATTTAAATAACTATATGCTACAGCATGAATTGTTTCTTGTGAACCAAACATCATTGCCATTTGTTGTATCTCGTGTTTAGGAAACCATCCTACAACTTTTTGTGTCCAATAATCAGACACTGCACATTCTGTTTGAGCAAAGCCTAGCAAGATATTTCCTACTAGGTTTTTTTCTTCTTTTGTTAAATGTTCATTCCAGTCTTTTACATCACCTGACATAGGTATTTCTGTGTGTAACCAAAATGCTTGAGCTTGTTTCAACCAACCCTCAGTATAATACTCTGGGTACTCAAAAGGTTTATACGCTATTCTGTTATCAAATAATCCCATATTAATATTGTAGTGTTAAACAAATGTCAAATATAAATACATAAAATACGTGATCTATCTTGTTGTTTTCTGCATCTGGATACGATCTATATCCAAATAAAAATCCTGTAAACAGGCCAAAACTTATTTCCCATTGTTTCATCTTCCTTGTCCTCTATAAGAAGTACCATTATAGTACTTACCGTTTTTATTGTTAGTGTTTCTATTTTTACTGTGTACACCTGGTCTTTTCTTTTTAGGCTTCCAGTTGTACGAGTTTACTATTAATCGTGCCATGGTAAATTATACTTTAAATATTGTTCTTTTAAATGCTTGTATTTTAAATAACCCCTCTGTGTTACTGTCCACTTTATAAAAGTATCAATTTTTCTTAACGCATACATACGTCTTGCTATCTCCTTGCTCCTTTGTTTTTCAAAATTAGCCTTACTGTTTCCTCGCATTCTTTTTGATTTTGTGGTTTATACAATATAACATTAGGTAGATGTTCTTTAACATATCTTTTAAACATCTTCCAACGTAAAGGAAAACTTTCGTTTGCTCTACCTTTACATTCAATAATAAATCCTTGACCCATAAAGTCTGGTGTATAAGATATGTTTAATATCTTTTTATGTCCACGATCTTTATAGTCACCTTTACCGTTAGCACATCTTTCATAAGCCGATGTATCAAACTGATATGACGGAAATATTTCATAAGTATGTCCTTCATAAACAGCTTGTATTTTTGCTTTTTTAAGAGCTAAATGCATGTGTTTTTCTAGTCCTGATGCGAAAGTTATCCCGTCACAAGTAACTTTTCTACTTGTAACAGGTCCTTTCTTTCTTCTAATCTTTCTTCTCATCTTCAATACATTTTTTAGCAGCTTCAATATACAATAAAGCATCCATTATCTCCTCTTGTACATCTGTTAAAAACATACACAAGCTTTTCTTGCCTGTTTCTATTTCGTTACACATTGTTTGACCATATTTCTTTTGGCCAGTGATGCTACGATTATCCATCTTCCTTAGTACAGCTTGTACTATCTTATCTTTAGTTTTAATCTGCATCTTTGACAAATGTTCCGTTAACCATTTTACCTGTACGTTTAGATATTACGTTGTATGCTTCTGCTATACACGTTTCTATATTTACGTTGTTTAAATGTGCTAGATTAGTTAACACCACAACCATATCACCAATAGCATCAATTACTTCTGCTTGGTCTTTTTCTAGTGTAGCTTTAGCTAGCTCACCCATTTCCTCTTGTAATTTGATTAATTGAGTTTTAGTATCACCCTTATCATATATACCTCTTTCATCAGCCCATTGTCTAATGTTTTCAAACATTTTTAAAGGTTTTTTAGAGCATTTAACTACTGGTGGTTTTTCAAACACATCATTGTTATCGTAGAACCTAGCAAATGCTTTATTATACACGTAACTTCTATTATTATTAAACATAGAGGTTTTAACGTTTTTCATTATCCAGTCTATTGTTCTAGGTGTTACGTCTAACGTACCGTGATCAGTCTGCCAAGACATACCTATGTTGTCAAACAATTGACCTTTTAATTTATCTACCGGAACTGGAAACGTTGTGGTCTGTTCAGTTATATTTATATTCATATTTGATTTTGGTTTAAGGTTTTTATATG
>Ga0181395_1000254_pt1 | contig 22390 bp, 32 predicted proteins | sample 18SPOviralmetaG_FD_130124 | JGI IMG/M metagenome (GOLD analysis project Ga0181395, IMG submission 130124) | Marine viral communities from the oligotrophic San Pedro Time Series (SPOT) site, San Pedro Channel, CA, USA - 18 SPOT_SRF_2010-12-16 | ecosystem: Environmental > Aquatic > Marine > Strait...
TTATGGCGAGCGTAATAGGACTTCTTTCGAGCCTTGTCCTTGGCGGACGTGGGGTTTTTACCCGCACCACGTACGCCTTGCTGCCCAAACCGGATCAATTTCATCTCGTGCCCCACCGCAGCCAGCACCATGTGCGACTTCGTCGGGTGGTTGGGGGTGCGTTTCGGTTGATTCACACCCTTTAGCCCGTGTTTTTTCAGCAGCGCAGCTCTTCTACTCTCGTGTGCCATATCAAACCTACAAAATATCGCCGCGAAGCCGCTTCAATGTGGCATCAGGTAGCGAATTGAACTCATCTTCAGTCATTGAAGAGATGTCTAGGGGCTTTTCACCACGGTTAGCGGAACTTTCTCCAGGCAATTCTGGCGGTTGGGCCTCGGCTGCCTTCAGTTTGCTGGCTACTTGGCGACGTTTCTTCGTAACTTCGTCTACATTCTTAGCTGCAGGTGCAGTATCTGCGCCCAAAGTGGACGTAGTGGCCGCCGGTTCGACAAGATCGTAGCTCTTGACCACAAAATTAGCCGCTTTACCCAGCGCTTCTACCGCCCCAAAGCCCTGAGTGATGAACGCATCACGCAGATCTATGACTTCTTGCGTGTATTCCGCGTTGTAAGCCTCAGAATTCTGGTCAAAGACGGGGAAATTAGCCTCCAACTCGTTCGCAGCGCTCTGCAAAGCAGTCGCTTGCTGGTTCTGGGCTACCGTCTGCGACATTTCTTGGCGCATTTCGTACGCGATCTGCTCTTTTTCGGCCTTGCGCATAGCATTTCGAAGCGCTGCAGCCTTATCAGCCTCGCCATCGAGCACCAATTGCTGATATTCCAGCTCTTTAGCGTCGAAGTCGTACTCTTCGGGGGCATTTTCGGCCACTTCTTGGGCCGCTTTCATGTCATCCAGCTGTTTCTGCAGCGCTTTTTGCTTCGCTAACACTTCATCTAAGCGAGATTTAGGCACCATTGGCTTTTTACGCGTCGATTCGGGCTCAACTTCAGGCTCTTCGTCGACAATCTCAGTGTCATCGTCAAGATCTTCGTCTTCGGCCTCGGCAACCTGCTCTAATTCCGGCTCCTCGACCTCTTCATCTGCAACTTCAGCTTCCTCCGCAACCGCTTCTGTCTCTTCGACAGCGTCTTCCACCACTTCTTCAGCGGATTCTGCCTCATTTCCTTCTTCTCCCAAGCCGAAATTAAGGTCTAGGGCCTCTTGAACGGGCTCTGGAGCATCAGCCCCAGGCAAAGTGGTCGCTACCGCAGTATCTTCTTGATCAGACATGTCAAATTCCTATTGATTTGGGGTGTTTTTCGCGCCGGTTTGCATGGCCGTGGCGGCAATACGAGCGGCGGCTTGGGTTTGTTGCTGATTTGTCCTGACTTGGTTAGTCAGATCAGCCAACTCTCGACGAAGCTGCAGTTCTTGCATCTTCATTTCGATCTTTCCTTGCAGTTCAGCTACCTGAATATCCGGTGCAGCCTGCGTGGTCTGGGCTTTAGCGATATTTACAGCGGCCTCGGAGCCAAGTTTCTGCACTTCGGCCTCCAATTTCGCCAGTTCTAGCTGGGCTTCCTGCATTTGCATCTGTTGAACCATCATCGCGGCTTCCATTTGCTCTGGTGTCTTCTCAATTCCGGTCAACATACGGATCCGCTTCGCAAGCTCGCCCTTCTTGGCCAGATGTGAGTACTCAATGATCGCGTCGTCTGGGATAGCCACGCCGACTTGACGCAGATTTAGCGCTTCTGCGAACTGCACCTCGTCAAACGAGTCACGAGCCGGTGCCGTAGACACCACAACGTCGTATTCACCAAGCGTCAGGTCGTCAATCACCTGCCCTTCTGGTGTTACCTCGTTAATTACCATCGCTTCACGCGGCTTCATCGGATCGGCGTCGTTTGTCACCTGAATAACTCGCGTCTCGGTATAGAAGGTTTGCACCAACTCCAAGACCTTTTCCGCCAAGTAGTGGCGGGTCTTTCGCAAGTTATCTAGCGGTACCTGAATCATGATCGCGCCACGATTCTGCTTGGCTCGGATGGCGATACCCGAAACCTCGGCACTGTCTGTACCTAACATTGACTCGTTAATGCCACTGATCGCTTGGATATTTGCCGCAGCTTTCTGCCCGATACGGTCTAAACCAGTTGGAATTGAGTTCGCTTGGATCTTCGCTGGCGGATTTGTGCCACGAGCGTACTCAATAACCAGACCCGTCTCGGCACCATGCTCTTCCAAGTCGTCTGGCGTCATACCAACAAGCGATCCGCTCTCTACCATCCAGCCACTGTTGGCGGTGGTGTTAACAATGTGCAGCTCTTGCGAACTGATCTTGTTGAGCTGCTCCTGTGGTGACAGCAGATTACGCACCATGCCAAACGGACGGCCACGGCGGAAATACGCAAAGTACGGAACAATCGTGAAACCGGTGTAAGGTGACCAGTCATCGTGCAATACGACCTTGTCACAGGTAACTGTCCAGCGAACCTTCTTCTGGATCTTGCTGATGATCTCTAGGCCGTACTTCTTACCGAACGCTTTGATCTTTCGGTCGTTCCAAGCCTCTGGTACCGGTCGCTGGTCACCCGTTTCTGGGTCGACATAGCACTGAACACGGGTAACGCGTTTGTGCTGACGCTCGATGACGCGCAGTGCTTTCACATTGCGGTACTCATCCTCGTCATATCCAGCCGCGCCTAAGTAATCGTCAGTCGACTCGGTGTCACCATAGCGGGTCTCTTCGTACTCGACCGAGTCACGGCCAAATGTATTGCCGTTCTCAGCAATAAACTGCAGCTCTTCCGCCTTCTTAGACCCATACATCTCCTCGATCTCGTCCAAGGTCATCCACTTGGTCTCAAAGATCTCGTTCCATGTCTTGGGGTCATACTCCTTGGCGTCTGGATCAATCAGAATGTCCAAAGGATCCTTCGCAGTGATGCGGATCTCACCCTCAACGTGATCGCTAAAGTCCATGCGAACGTCAAAGTATCCGCGACCGTCCATGATCAGACCGTCACTAAACACCTGCTGCTCTACCCAATCGAGCTTGTTGTTGTCAGCAATCTGCATGTACAACTTATTCAGCACCTGAGCGACGTCCTCGCTACCCGCACGGCGCGGCTTGAACTGAATATCAGCGCGACGGGTGGACTGCTCGCCCAACACGGTGTTGATCGTCGGCAGAATCGTATTAATAGTCAGAGCAGGTCGGCCTTCGGCATCGAGCATGGATACATCGTCCATATCCCACTGCTCACCCTGATAGAACGCATCACACTTCTTAGCCATGTGAATGTATTCAAGATGTCCGTTGTCCCGAGCACGCACATAGCGGTCGTATTGTGTGCTCGCTATTTCCATCTCCTCTGCGGGAGACAGTGATTTCATTTTCTTGTGGTGCGCCATCGTTAGGAACTCATCGCTGATTTAGTTTCTGTTTGGGTGTTTCACCTAAACGTGGGGGTTGGTAGTTGAACTCTTTCCGTAGTACTTCGAACTTGCGCCGAAGACCTGGCCCCATGCGGGTCAGAACACCCGACTCTCGGTTCCAGTTCTTCATCGTGGGTATATCTTTGTCTCCCGCTAAGATGTACCCACCTATCACTTGGTCAAAGCGAGATATGTTATGCCAGTCATCAAACGACCTCTTCTCTCTGCGCCCTTCCGGCACATAGTCCCCGTTTTCATCCGGCTTTTTGCCCGTAACAACGTCATAGGAATGGCGAGCGCTTGCCATGTACTTTGGGTCGTTCATCGCCGTATCCATAAGATCTTTATGTAGCTCCGGCTCTTTTAACTTCAGCAAATGTAGCGCTTCGGCCTTGATCATTTTCTGCTTGGCTTGGCCTTGATAAAAATCGTCGTTCACAAAGATTACGGGCTTACCCGTAGGGGAATCGTCCCCCCACTTAGTCTCAGAATTACCCTCGGTATACGGGCGTATCTCTACATCTTTGAGCAACCGGTCGAATAAATTAGACATCGTTAGGAACTCATCGCCGATTTAGATCTAGGGGTAGCTGTTAAGTAATCGAGCCGGTCTCGCCAAGAAGGAGCCTTGTAAATGGGGGTCTGATAGCTGGCGAACTCGGTCATCATCAAACCAAGCCATGCCAACGCATCAACTTGGTCGTCGTGGACACCGTTGGGGAAACGCAACATCTCAGCCACTAACGGGCCGGTGAACACTTCGTCCTTGGGAAACCACACCATGCCCTGCTGCATCCGGCCTTGAATGGCGCGGGCTCGGGCTTCTTTATCGCGACGTCCTGTCTTCAGGTCTTTGATAAATGCTTCATACAGACCGCGCTCTCGGATCCGTTTCTCTAGGAACGGGCCCAACGCCATCTCGATATGACCTTTCTCAATGCCGATCATCGAGGGCTTCCACTCTTCGTAAAGATCTAGGATCCGCTCGACAATCTCAAAGCCGTCAAAGCGTCCGCGTACAACGTCCACAATGAACAACTCGTCAAATTCGTTTACGCCAATAACCATGCCGACCGAATAGTCGTTACGGTCGTTTTTACCAATGGCTAAGTCCCACGCGCAGTAGTACCGCATGGCGTCAAAGTCGACGTCATCGGCTTCGTAGTACTGGATCATGTCGCGGGTAAAGTAGTCACCGTCATCTGCGACGGGATTCTGCTGATACAAAGCTGACCAATCTCTAGGGCCTACGGCCTTTCGTATACGGTCTAGTGATACAACGTCGTAACGCTCTGGGTGCAGGGCATCACCAGAGTCGCGGAACTCTTCGTCTTCTTCAGCAATCGCGGGGTAACGGACAACCTCCCAGTCGTCTCCACCCTCGGTGGTGGCTTTTAGTAGACGGCCCGCGAGGTCATCGTCATGCCACCGAGTAAGAATGACCAGTACACCACCGCCAGGAGCAAGCCTTGTATACGCCGTCGACGTATACCAGTCCCAGTTAGCATCACGATTATTTTGGCTCTCAGCATCTTCTCTGTTCTTTACCGGATCATCAATTACTAGGATGTGTGCGCCCTTACCAGTGATACCACCACCCACACCAGCAGCGACAAAGCCACCGCCGCTAGTAGTGAGCCAAGCCTCGGCTGACTGAGATTCTGGATCAAGGCGCGTATCGAAGGCCGTTTTGTAACTAGGCTCTCTAAGTAGTCCACGAACTTTTCGACTGAATCCCATAGCAAGCGAACCCGAGTACGAACATGAAATAAACTCGTGTTGAGGGTTCCTGCCAAGGTGCCAAGCCGGAAACGCAATCGACGCCAAAGTTGATTTGCCGTGTCGCGGAGGTAAGAAAAGCATAAGTCTAGGCGACTCTTTCGCCACAACCTTCCTACTAAATTCTTCAAGTCTTCTACAAACATCTTTATGCACCCATCCTGCTTGGTAATCGGGGCTGAACCGCTCAACGAACGGTAACAACCGCTTTCGAGTCAGGAACCGTAGTGCTAGCTCGGCTCTTGCTTTGTCTTCAACCGATTGCGCCTCTGTTACTTCTTCTTCTACAGGCGCAGTGGCAGCCGGTATCGACTCCACCTCGTCGGCCTTGCAGTAAACACAAAATCCATCTCGCCCTGAGTACAGGGTCTCGGGGTGCAGGTTCTTGCACCGTTTACATTCCTGCATTGGAATGTCAGTCATCGGCTTGTGGCTCCAGATACGACGTATCCTTGCCCGCAATCTTCAACAGATCTTCGTCCGACATACGCTCCAACTGCTTGGGCGTAGCGTCTATGTTGATATTTACCTGCGTCGCGTTGTCTGGGGTACTTAGCCCATGCAACTTGACCAGACTGTCCACGGTATTCTTCATCTCAGTCGCAGTAGCCGACGCCTGATACGCGTCCATGTACATCACGTGGGCGTTTGCGGCGGTGAACTTCACTTCTTCACGCATCTGCTCGCGGAAATACGCCAACGCCTTGGCAACATTGGGCCGTTTGACCGTGTCATACACAGCATTGGCGCTGGTATACCCCGCACCACGGCCTGCCGCAGCAAGCGTCATCCCACTAAGAACAAGCATGACTAACTTCTCTTGCTGAACAGTAAGCTCTCCCATCTCCAAACCCATGTAGGGCATATGAGATTCGAACTCAGCTACATCAGTGATAGGTTCTTGCGGCTGTTTGCTCAGCGATTTCTCCACTAAGATCCTCGTCTAAAAATACGAATAGCGGGGCATAGTCTGCGAACCCCTCTTCGGTAAGATTTTCCAGTACGTCATCGACCGAAAACTGTGTTTCGACCAAACGTGCGTCATAGACCAGCACCTCTTCCCCCGTAGGGCCGATACCAGTGCCAAGAAGCGCGTGTTCCATACCTTCAATGGATATCATTTTGACCTTGGACATTGGCGAATAGTACTAGTTGTACTATTTAGTCACAAGACTTTTCATAGACGCTCTTGATCCAGAAATAAAACTCTCCCTCGTCCATTTTGTGCTTCATTATATTCACCGCATAACAGACCAAACGGATGTTATCGATGGTGTAGCCGATACGGGGGTTTATACGGTCGATACTGGCGTTGAAGTCTTTGTGGCCCGAACCGTCACGGTGGTGTGTCATCACTAATCCAGTTGCTACGCACCTACCATTCTGGGCTTCCCACAGGTCTACAAGATCATCAACAGTAATTTCCCATGTGAAGCCCGCTTTAACGCGGACATGCTTGGAACTGGAGTGCAGTTTAGTCAGAAATGCGCGGTAGTTAGAGCTGCCGTGCTCACGAGCATGGATCTGGGTACAGGTTTTACACTTTGTTCGTGGTTTGGTACCGGAGACAAGCCTGTCGGTATAAAACCGGTCGAGGGTCAGCTGCTGTTTGCACACTCTGCAGTAATAAAGATTCTCATCGTTGTCGGCGGTCATACGTGCCTTGGTCAGTGGCCGGTTGCATATAGTACATAAACTACTGTTTTTTCTGCTGAAAAATTTTTTTGAAAATTTATTTCAGAATCGCTCACACACTATCTCCCCCTCGCGCATACAGACCCACCCTTCCCCCGATTTCCATATTGGAACCTTGTTTGCGTTTGGCCTACCGGAACCTTGTCGTGGTACCCCCCTTTACACCTGCCACTAGCGTGTCAGCTGGTCAGTGTCACTTGTGAATCAATCAAGGAGACGAAGATGAAACTCAAAGACGCTATGGCAAACCTCAAGAGCCTAACTGACCACGAGCTGCTGGCCCTAAGAAAGCAGACCCATGCAATGTCATGGAGCCTGAAGAAAGCCGGTGCCCTCACCCTGATCCAAGCCGAGATCGAACGCCGAGTCGCCACCCGTGACCCCAAGAGATACGCAGAAGCGTGGGTTGCAGGCCTAGCTATTGGCTGCGTCCTCGGCCTCGGTGTCGAAGCTGCAATCGAAGAAATCATCTAAGGAGAGACTAATGCTTACTAAACAGTACTTACGCTTAATCACCATCGTTATTGGAGAGTGGTTTCTAGTCCTGAGCACCATCATCGCAGAGGTAGCCCTAGTTGCACTGGGTTACTACCTCGTTATCAACGAACAACTGGCCTTTGGCCTAATGTTTATGCTCTCAAGTCTAATTTTCCCGCTCGCGCTGATACAAACAGTGCCCTTCACCCTCGAAAAGAACCATATCAAACGCGACATCTCACGGATCAAGCGCCGCCGCGCTCGCAAGTGTGTGCCATGTGTGCCACGTGCGTGCCACTTGCGTGCCAGCTAGATTTCGCCAAGTGGCACACACTTAAGCCCTTGTTATTACACGGGTTTTCCTTCGAAAAGCACATTTGTGTGCCATGTGTGCCACCTAAAACACACCTTGTTTTTTTTTATTTCTTCTTTTCACGTTTTTCTTTTTTTTTCTACTAACCCAATTTTAAGTGGCACACATGGCACACATTTGGTTTTTGTATATACATCAATCACTTACGCCATTTTCAAGTGGCACACAATCTGGCACACAGCTGGCACACATTGCTCCAGCTGGCACACATTTGGCCTTTACAGTCCAAATGGTCATAAGCATCTGTGCCTCTTATAACTTTAAGGAATGACAATGACTCAACGAATACATATCGACTCTGTCCGACCCAACCGGCTCCAAGACTCAGGACTGGGATACGACCCGCTCCCATATCGCACTGTTTACGCCAGTCAAGAGTGCGCAGCATATGGAACCGCTGTCTGGCGTTTCAACAAGCGCGTGCCCAGCAACCGCCTGTGTAAGTTCATAGCCGCTGTTCAATGCCAAGGCACGATAGACCCTAGACTCTGGACACTAGTTAGGGACTTTAAAGACCCCTTCGTATGGACTCAGATCGATATGTGCTTTGACTATCCCAACCAAAAGGAAGCCGCGTAATGACCAACCTTCTGAAAGAAATATCCAACGATCTACGCGAAGCGCGTAGTGACTTACTCGAAGCCAACTCTGCTGACGACTATGACTACGCTATGCAAGCTCTGCATGACATCCGTCTCGCTCAGTACCGAATGGCTAACTTGGACAAACTATACAAAAGGATAGAACTATGAACTTCGACCAAATCAAATCCAGCCCTGCCGCCCAAGAAGCCAAGTCCTATGGCAAACGCTTCATTGACTATGTCAAACACAACCCTCGTGACGCTGCCTTCGACGTTGCAGCCATTGTCCTGACCTTCATGGTTATGGACATCGAGGATGCACTCGACTCCATCGACGACAGCTCAGCATTGTCTGCTGCTGTTGACCTTGAAAACTTCTGGGGAGCTTCTTCATGACCTTCTACCGGTTTCTAACCGTATTTCTTGCGATCTGCCTACTGATCGCCCTGTTCCCACTCTTCATCGCTGCTCAGACAGTGATGTTTTACCTGTTTCTCTGCGCAGTCATCGTTGGCTGCGTTTACTTAGCCCTTAGACCAAGGAGATAGACCAATGATTAGTACGCCCGTTGTCTTGCACCACCAGCGCATTCATCACGGAGCCGAGATCAGCCTGATCAAAGCCGAGAACGAGGCCTTGCTAAACCGACTGTTCACCCTTGTGGCCCTAGCGCAAGCCAGTCTGGACAAAAAGAAACTACACGTTACCGAGTACCAGTTAAACGTTATGCGTGAGTTACTTGAAGCTGAAGCATCCAAGTACGAGGTATAACCCAACACCCAACACTGAGCAGACACTTAGTGTTGGGTATCGAAAAGCTAATAGGAGCTTGACAATGACCGTAGACCTAGACCCTAGACCTTTGAACCTAAACCATGAGCATTGGGAAGACGTAGTAGAAGACAACTACTACGAGCCCGAGCTTCCAAATCTTTCCGCTTTAATGCAAAGTAGTACTGTTTGTACTATCTTGGAAGCTGACGACCTGTTCCGAGACAGCATACCTTGCTGACGCAAGGCATGGTCAAAGACACTTTTGAGCATGACGCTCATTTACAAACTAATAGTATAGGAAGTACTAAATCTTATGAAAACTAAGAAAGCATATCGACCAACCGCCAATCAAAACCACAGCATGTCGGAGCACTTCGACCCAGCCGAGCAAGAATCGACTGAGCAGTGGGGCGCACCCTCCGTCAGTATCAACGAAGAAGTAATACCTGACATCCAAGCAGACCCCGAGTCCGCTGAACGTTTGGCTCCAACCACAGCAATCACCAAGTACCCTGACTACTTGCTCTCTAAGTTCCACGTCGATGAGAACGGCGATCTAGCGCCCAATGCGTCGTATGTGCAGCAGGCGCTCAAGCAGTTCAGTGATCGCGGCACTTCGGCCCTGACTCACGGCCCCGAGGGCCAGCAGCTTACTGACGAGGCGCTTGCCGAGTACAAGACCAGCGTCGCTGAGATGGCCAAACACCTACTGCAGTTTGACGAGTCTGCGTACACCAGCGTCAACGACAAGGCCATTCGCCCTTCAGCATCCTTGATCTTCTCGTTCGCTGGTTCAGCCAACCGCTTGTGGGCTGACTGGTGCCTCGACATGGAGTCCTTCATGGATATCGCTGGCAAAAGCGAGCTGGACATGTCCGAGAAGCAGCTTAGCTACAAGCACAACTTGGCTATGAGCTTGCAGCTTCAAGGCTACAACGCTCGCTTCGCCCGCGACGTATTGCTTGAGATGGCACCGCACGTGTCCAACGAGTACAAGGTCTCGCAGGGCAAAGTCAAAGACGCTATCGCATACAAGCTGCGCAGCGACGCCGAGTGGCAGACCAAGCAGCACAAGCGTGTCGACATCAGCGCTGACGCCCGCCGTGCAGCGCCCGAGTTCGACGAAAAACTAACTGCATCGTTCTAACCAACCAAGGGGAATGGCTTCGGCTGTTCCCCTTTTTTGTGTTGCTGGCGCTCGGCTATCACGGTGTGCCTGCAACAAGGAGAAAACTATGACCGTTGAAAGAATCATTCCACCTGTCAGCAAGAAGCTGACCAAGACCATGATCGAGAAGGGATGCCCTGATTGCTTCAAAGAACTTGCTGCGCTTGCCCGACTGCTTGGCGTCAACTTCGACGAGATGCAGCGCGGCGACAAGCACGAACTACCACTGATGTTCCTTGACGGCACCCGCACCACCATTCGTTTCAACGTGGTAGCTGGTCGTGGTGGCCGCAAAGACAAGCGGTACAACATTCCTGCACCCGTGTTGAAAGAGCAGGCGCAGGAAGGCGACACCATCGCATTCACCATCGACTGGGACAGCAACGGCGACTGCATCTTATGCGTCAACGTGACCCGTCAACCGGAAATGCAGCACCTTACTACTGACCCGATCCTTGTCAGGTTTGCAGATGAGTGATCAAGAACGACAACGCGTCTGTGTAGTCAGCGCCATCTTAATGAACCCGACCATATCGAGCTGGGCTCGGAAGTACTGGACAAAAGTATTATCCCAGTTACTTCTCAACAGCGACGATTTACGGGGTGAGCTAGTCACTCACTCCGCAGGTCTGCCCCACCTGTGGTCAAAAACGGGGCATCAACTCAAAAGCAAACTGTCTGGAGGACAGACCTATGACCGTGACCAAACTCAAAACCACTGAGCGCTTAGCGCCCACGCCACAACCAGGTTCGTATGTCCATGCGATATACACCACTGTCGAAGCACTGGGTGGCAGAGCGACGTGCCGTGAGATCCGTGAGCTGTTACCTGCGGCGAACGGGCCTAGCTTCACCGACAATCGCTCGTGCCACGAGCATGTCAAATCGATTGCCGTGAACCTTGGTTATCTAGGCTGCGACGCGGCCTTAGTTAGAGGTGGCAATACTCCGCACACCGATGAGTCATTCGGTAAGATCGGGTACTTCATCAACACGTTTGAAGTCTACGATTCAAAACGTATTGAGCGCCTCGCTCGTGCTGAAAAGAAACGCAAGAAACGCGTAGCTAAACAACAGCGGCAACGGGCAGCGGCTGAAAAGCAAGCTGAGCAAACGGCTATGCAAGAGGCTGAAGATCGCATAGCGACCGCACGTCAAAAGCTAACTCCGGTTAGTACAACAACTACTACTATACCGGCAACAGTAGACCCTACACCCAAGACCATTTACGAGGATCACAACACCCGCATGGAGTACGCAATCGTTGCTGCTACTGCATCCGTCATATCGGTTGGTGTGTATGTCCTGCTTGGGCAGGTGCTGTGAGCGACACACGAGCAGATCAGATCGTCCAGCAATTACAAATGATTGCTGCACACGCCGAGAACGCTCCTGACATCAGCCCCAACGGCAAGAACCACAGATACATATCAGCTGTGGGGCTTGCTGACCTGTTGTTGGAAGCAGCAGACCTGATCGATGAGCAGATCACAAAAACACTAGACCCTAGACCGTGGCACTAGGGCCTAGACCTTTCCCCTGCCACATTACTGGAGAAGACATGATGTCTGACATTTTCGTAAAAGTAGTACGCGTCCCTGGCGCTGTAACCGAAGTCGCCTTATCTGCAGGCGCAACCGTAGCTGACGCTCTGTCTGCTGCTGGTATCTCTTCCACTGGCTCTGAGTCCATACGTGTTGGCGCTGCTGACGCAACCGTGGACACCTCTGTCGGTGACGGAGACCGCGTTGTGATCGCGCAAGGTGCCAAAGGCAACTAAACGACCACACCACTTTCGGGGTATGGCCCATCAGTAATGGTGGGCCTCCATCGGACGCTCGGAGTATGCCAACCCTACTGCCCTGCCCCACCCACTTACCGGCTAAGGAGATCCAATGATGCTCTCAACAATACGCCACGACGCAGTGTTCCGTGCATACGACTACAAGGATTATCCAATCCACATTGTCGGTGCCGGTGCCACTGGCTCCCGCGTGTTCATGTCACTACTGGAGCTTGGTCTGACCAATCTGCATGTGTATGACTTCGACATCGTAGAGCCGCACAACCTCGCCAACCAAGCGTTCCTGTTCGAGCACGTCGGCTTGCCCAAAGTCAAAGCGTTGCAGAACCTAGCATCGCTCAAGCTCGGCGTGCCTGAAGACAAGCTACCAATGCAGTTCATCAACGAACGCATCGACCAACGACAGTTCGACGGCTTTCTATTCTTGCTGACCGATACGATGGCATCGCGTCGCAAGATCATCGGCAACCAATCGACTGGCCCTGACAGTATGTTGCTCCATGTCTTCGAGACCCGCATGGCCTCGTCTCATGGCAACGTGTACCACTTCTCGCCAGCCAACCCACACCAACGTCAAGCGTGGTTCGACTCGCTCATCAGCGACGACGAAGGCGAAGTGTCGCCCTGCGGTACCAGCATATCCGTAGGCGCTACTGCTTCGCTCATTGCCAACCTAGCCGTGTGGGAGTTCATGAACTTCCTACTCGATGACGGTTGTGCAACAGCACAGCTCGACGTGTTCTTCAAACCCATGCTACTCACGACCAGAGAACAAATATGAATTTCTATACCCAACCAAGCGGTGCAGACATCGATAGCTCATCGATGGAGCCCGCAATCACCCCGCTCTATGAAGAGCCACCCATGCCGGTTGTGTACTACACGGCTCAAGTTAAAGCCGTAATCAACCACCTTGTCGCAGTAAACACTGCCGAGGTTGGCTGGCTCGGCCTCGTCAAACAGGTTAACGACAACGACTACTTGGTCTACAAGTTGTACGTGCCCAAACAGACTGTCCACTCAGCCGAGACAGACATTGATTCGGACGCAATGGCTAACCTTGGTATCGAGATCACTGAGGCTGGCTTGCCTGCCGAGGATCTCTACTACTGGGGCCACAGCCACGTAAGCATGCAGGTTTCACCCAGCGGCCAAGACGAAACACAAATCGAAGAGTTTCTAGAAGCTGGCTGCAAACACTTTATACGTGGCATTTACAACAAGCAGGGCCACAGCAAGGTGGATGTGTATGACGTGCCGCGCAATGTCATCTACCAGTGCGTTCGTGAAGACGTTGAGGTCAGCCTAACTGCCGAGGAAGCCGAGCACCTCGACGCGGTGATCAAAGCCAACGTTACTAAAGCACCAACACCGGTTTACAAAAAGACACAGTTCAAACGCAGCCCTGTCATCAGCAACCTGCCTGCAAACAACTACCACAGCCAGATGCAGCAGCCGTTCTATTACAGCAACACGTTTGACCACCTCGACGATGTCGCCATCGAAGACTACAGCGATGACTACAACGACGGGGCTGACGATTTCTTAGACGGATACGACCCATCAAGGAGAATTCAATGAGCTGGGCACATCAACAAACACTCACACTCAATCCAGGCAAAGAGCTTCAAGCGGAGTTGGAACTTCAGCTTGAGCTTGCAAAGACAGAAGTAGAAATAAAACGCGACATTGTTCGTCAACATAAGCTCAGGTCGCAGCATTCAACCAATCAATGGATTCGAATACGAGACGCTTACAACCAGCCCCACTCATGGCTGGTGTATCAGCTCACGGGTGGTCATACACACTTAAAAGAGCGGATAGAAGTGTTGATCAAGCACTATCACCAAACAGCGGACGAGCAGTGCCGTGACAACTATGAAGCTCTACAAAGAGCAGAAGCACGCTACGAAGCCGTCCAAGAGCGTGAGGCGCAAGCTAAAATGAGACTCAGCATGGTACGCGATCAAGCTGACATCGTTGCCAGCAGAGACATGCTCGACAGATCATTGCGCGACAATGCTTACTACGTACCTGACTCTTTGCAGTTGTCCTTCAACAACAACCCACATCAATACCGAGTCACCTTCAGCCTGCGTAACATCATCGCCATCAACCCTCGTGGTAACAATCCCATTGAGATTCCGCCTCTGCGTATCGACTTTTATATCAACCCAACCGGCAGTCACGATCTTGTAGTTCGTAACGACATCGGTCGCCCTTACTGGACAGATCGGTACAAAGGCTACTCCGAGGTTCCGTTGTTGCACCCACACATGACCGGTGAAACGACGCTGTGCTTGGGCGACTTTGGTGAAGGTGTTACCGAAGCAATCAGTGAAGGTGACTTCGTTACTGCTATCACAATACTCACCATGTTCTTTCAGCAATACGATCCTGATGATTCGGCTGGCCTGCATTTTAATGCGTGGCCCGAAGCTACGTTTGATGAGGATCGGCATATCGCTGACTACGCAGACGCTTAGGAGCCCCATGATCGACAAAGCAATTCAATTCGCCCTGACCTTTCTGACCATCAAACAATTTTTGCGGGAACTAAACGATGAAACAACTGGAGCTGAAGCTGACTCTGGAGAACGAGGAGCTAGAACTGTTCACGGAGATAGCGCTGCAGATACAGCAGCACCTGAAGACCCTAGCCAATCAACAACCTGACGATGAGGAGGACAAAGACTAATGTTCACAGCAGGACTAATCGCAGCAGCAGGCTTACTGTTTCTGCTATTCAAGTTCGGCATCCGCCGAGTCATTACCTATGACATCTTCTTTGATGTCGCTATCACTGCCATCTTGATGGTGTCACTTGCTGGCACATTCAGCGGCATGATGGCTGCTCTCTTTGGCGGCCTGATAGTATCAATCGTACTATTCATCATGAAACGTACGATGCGCCACGAAAAATTATCACTGGTTAAGACCAAATCATTTCCATATCGGAGGTTCGCATGGACGGAACAGTAAGAGCACAGGAGTTCGAGACCACCCCCTATCACGCTGTGTGTTGTACACACTGCAACTATGACATGGGCTACGACCACAGAAACACGACGGGCATGCAGCAATCTGTCGACTATGTAACCTGCCCCGAATGCTTCACCAAGCAATACAAGACCGCCGCTAATTACGCTCCCCCCAGTTGGTATGAGACCAATGCAGCCAGCTCCAACATGGCAGATAGAGCTGCCGACTCAGACACCGAGACCTACCAAATTTTAGAAAACGTTTCTGGTTATCGCGTTTATAACTTCGAGTTCCCCGAAGGCTTGAGCTGGGATGACGTCAGGCATCACGAGATTGATTGGTGTGGCCAACGAATAAGAATTACGTGGACTGACGGTACAGAGTCACGCCTCGACATAGGTTATGGCGAACTAGAGGATCTCGAAGATACCGGCGATATCCGAATCCAGAACTGGGATGGAGACGAAGTCTATTGAACACTATCGATGAACCTACCTGCTGCAAGTGCGGCAAGGAATGCACCCCAGTCATACTCGAATGGGACGAGCCCGTCGAGTTCTGGGGTGGCATGAGCACTGAGCGCTTCTACACCGTCGACAGCGACTGCTGTAAAGACGAGGTAGAACTACCTACAAACTTTTCTATTCACGACTATTAGTACAGGAGGTACTATTATGGATCGCGACGAGTTTCTTAATCAAAGCGAGCAAGTCGAAGAGCGACTGTCACGCGACGCAAACTCTTACGACATGTTGGTCTACAACTTTGTGTGGCTCAAAAGCCGCAAGCCCGAACTACACGCAGAGCTGATGCGTAAGTTCCAATCGATTGAATCCAGTGTGTACGCACACAGACAAGAGCAGGACGCTAAGGATCTATTCTAAATCATGCTAGTAACCCTAGACTTTGAAACGTACTTTGATCCCAAGGTAAGCCTCACCAAGATGACGACGATGGAGTACGTCAAGCACCCCATGTTCAAAGTGTGGGGTGTTGGTATCAAAATAGATACCGGCCCAACCGAATGGTTCGGTGAAGACGAAGTGGAAGAAGCGCTTAATGATATCGAGTGGGACAAAGCCCACCTGCTCTGCCACAACACTCCATTCGACGGCTACATTCTTACTCAACTGTACGAGCTAGTACCCGCCTACTACTTAGACACGGCAGCTATGGCCCGTGGTAGATGGCCAGGGGAAACGTCTCGACTCAAGGATGTAGCCGTCCGATGCTTCCCAGACGACCCAGACATGCGTAAAGGTGAAGAGCTAGTCACAGCGAAAGGTATCTATGACCTGCCACCAGACATAGAAGATTCGCTTGCTGGCTACTGTATACAAGACGTCGATCTGACCTATGCGATTTACAACCAGCTACTGCCTGCTTACCCCCAGACCGAACTGGACATCATCGATCTCACATGCCGAATGTTTTGTGAGCCGAAGATGACGCTCAACCGATGCAAGCTCGAGTCGTTTGTCGAGTCTGAGCGTGCGCACTCGGAGCAAGCTATCGAGAAATCTGGTCTGGATCGTAAGGTCTTGGCCAGTAATCAGCAGTTTTCAGCATGGGCTGAAGAGCAAGGACTGACAGTACCAACAAAAACCAGTCCATCCACGGGCAACAAGATACCTGCCTTTGGTAAAAATGACGCTGCGTATAAGCAGTGGCAACAGCAGCACCCTGAATACAATCATGTATGGCAGGGCAGAGAAGCAGTAAAGAGCAGACTCAATGAAACACGGGCACAACGTTTCATTGATTGTGCTAACGCAGGTAGTCGACTACCCGCACCCCTTCGCTACTACGCTGCTCATACCGGTAGGTTTGGAGGTACCGATAAGATCAACCTTCAGAACCTGCCTCGCAACAGCGAACTACGTAAAGCGATAGAAGCACCGTCCGGTGGCTTCCTCTACGTAGCGGATCTATCAAACATCGAGTCTCGTATGTTGGCATGGCTTGCCGAAGAAGATGAGCTACTGCAAATGTACCGAGACGGCACCGATGTTTACTGTGATTTTGCATCCAAGGTTTACGGACGCACGATCACTAAAGACGATGCAATCGAACGCTTTGTAGGTAAGACGGCAATACTAGGTCTTGGCTACGGTATGGGCGCTCAGAAGTTCCAAGCCACATTGAAGCAAGCCAACATAGAAATGGATTTCTTTGAGGCCAAAACTATCGTCGATGAATACCGAACGGCTTATCCACACATCCCCAACCTGTGGAATCGGCTCAACGCTTTACTTACTGAGTCTTCGAACATGGGCAGGGTGCAGGATGACGACGCTTTCGGTTACGCCTACAGGTGTATCCAAGCGGCACCCAATTCGATTCTCCTCCCGAATGGAATGTCGCTTCGATACCCTTTTTTAACCTGCACAAAAGCCGGTTTAACGTATCAATCTATGGGCAAACCCGTCTCTACCTATGGCGGGCGCATCACCGAGAACGTTGTACAAGCACTGGCTCGCATTGTCTTATGCGATCACATGCTGCAAATACAGCGCCGACCAGAATTTGAAGTTGTGCTGACAGTACATGACGAAGTCATCGCCATAAGTCAGCAGGACAACCCAGAAGATAAATTGAACAGCATGATCGATATCATGCGCCAGCCCCCTAAGTGGGCACCTGACCTACCGCTCGATGCAGAAGGCGGCTGGGACGTTAGCTACAGCAAATGAGTGGTCTTGTACTGTCAAGAAAGCTCACGGAGCAGGTACTTCTTGAAATGCAAGATGGCTCCGAGGTGCTGATCACCGTCAGCCGGATAGATAAAAACCAAGTCCGCTTGCATTTCGAAGCACCAAAAGAGGTAAAAATTAACAGGATCAAAAGAAACGATATTGACCATAAATAGTAGTAGTTATACTATCGACAGCCGCGTTGGAGGAGAACAATATGCAGCTGAACTTCCTATCCGCCAGTAATGGCCTACCCCTTACCAAGACTTTCAGCGCTACCGGCTCTACTCCATACCCACTTGTCACTCACGTCGACAGCCATACGTTCACTGTTGATACGATCTCAGACTTCCATGACACGCTGCGCCAGCAATCACAGCTAGGTCATTGCTTACTCAAAGGTGACCTCAAGCAGCCGCTCGTCAACGAGTCCCGCAAAGGCAAGTCAAACCGCAATGCTTATACAGACTTGCTTGTGCTCGACATCGACGGCCTGCGCATACCCAATACAAAGTTCTCAACCGGCCCGCTCACCACGGTTCATATCGAGCACATTGCCAACATGATCGTATCCGCCCTGCCCGATGAGCTTAACGACGTTAGCTTTATCGCTCAGGCATCCAGTTCTTTTGGCATGAAGTCGGATCGATTCTCGCTGCACCTATTCTTTATGCTCACTGTGCCGCTACCACCTAAGACGGTGAAGTTATGGCTACAGCACGTTAACCACGCAGATACCTTATTCGAAGAACAGATCGAGCTGTCCGTCAACGGACACTCTCTCAAGTACGTGGTGGACACCAGTGTTGCTGATAACAGCAAACTGATATTCATCGCACCACCAACGTTTGCTGATAAGACTCTTGACCCGTTTCAAGACTCTGATCAACGGATCGTATTGGTAAACAAAGGACAAGAGACCTTAGACCTTGCACCTTTGATGAGTGGCATTAGCCGAGAAGCCATGTTCAGTGTCAGCAGAGCCAAGAAAGACGCGCTGCGTGACACGGCTGGCATGAACAGAAAGAAAGAAAAAATACAGATAGCACAAGTTAATTATCGCAACGAAGAAATCCTAACCAACCCAGACAAAGTATCGATTACGGTATCGGACGACAGTAGCTCGCCATTCATCCGCTGTAATATCAACGGTGGTGACAGCGGTGCGTACTACTTCAACCTCGATGCTCCGACCTACATGTACAACTTCAAAGACGAACCGATCTTTGAGATTGAGAAAGCCGATCCAGACTTCTATCTCAGCATCTTTGAGATGTTTGACGATCACATCAGCGAGTCCGGTAAGGCTTCCGTTCCTGTAGCAATCCGTGATTTTTACACAGACATCTACTACTGCGGCCTGTTTGACCCAAACATTCAGCAGTTCAGTGACAACTACCCGCTAACTCCGCTAGCTAAAGGGTCTATCGACAGCTTCATGCTCAGTCACGGACGCCCTGTACCTGACTTCATACCTGACGCCCGAGTCATCTTCGACCCAACGCAGAAGGAAGAAGCCATACAGCTGCAGAACACGCCGTACCACATCAATATGTATCGGCAGACCGACTACATGCTCAACGCAACTGAACCTGATAGGCCTTTGACCTTAGGCCAAGGGCCAAAGATCCAAGACAAGTGTCCTCTCACCTATAAGCTGATACATCACATACTGGGCAATGGTGACGAGGAGCTTGAACGCTTCCTTAATTGGCTGGCTTACATATACCAAACACGACAGAAGGCTGGCACTGCTTGGGTGCTGACGGGTGTACCAGGCACCGGTAAGGGTCTGTTCTATAGCCGCATACTTCGACCGCTGTTTGGTGAAGCGCACGTACCAATGAAGGCGCTGCAGAACATCGAAGAGCAATTCAATTTGTACATGCGCACTGCCCTCTTCCTCATTGTCGATGAGTTCCACATGAGCAGTGCTAGCCAAGGCACTATTAAGATTGCAGACAAACTCAAGAACCAGATTACTGAGAACACGACTACGATCCGCGCAATGCGTAGCAACCAGACTGAAGTAAAGAACTTTACGAACTTTATATTCCTGACCAACCGGCTCGATGCCGTGAAGATCGAAGACGGAGATCGCCGGTACAACATTGCACCTCGACAAGAAACCAAACTCGAAGTCGCTCACCCTGAGGTCATTGAACGCATCGATGAGCTTCACAAAGAGTTACATGACTTCGCAGGCATCTTGAAAACATACGAAGTCAACACGCGTCTCGTCAGAACCTGCGTCAACAACGATGCGAAAACCGAGATGCGACACGTCAGCATGTCTGTGTTCGAAGACTTCTGTCGCGCCTTGAAAGAAGGCGAGCTTGAGTTCTTCACCGACGTGTTACAGATAGAAACGACCAACGTCATGGGTAGCGGTGACGTACTACCCGCTCAACGTTTCGTTAAGAGTTGGTTAGCTAAGAGCAGCGAAGACTACATGATGATCAAGGACGAACATCTACGCGTTGTCTTTCACGCTCTGACCGAACAAACGCCACGCATCAACGCAAAAGAATTTGGCAAACGCCTTGATCGCAACGGCCTAACTAAGACACGCAAGCGTCAGTCTGGTGCAGACCGCGACGCCAACCCAATACGCGGTATAGAAGTGAACTGGAAGATATCCGATGAAAGTCGTGACGAACTGATCGACACCTACTTCAACACCAAAGATAAACAATTAGTCGCTTAGACTTTTATAGTAGTATTACTACTAACTAACGACACATAAGAACTATATGCAATTAACCCAAGACGAAAGACCAGACCTTGAGAGCTTAACCGCCAAGCCGGACAAGCTAGGCCTTACCCCTGCATGGTCTTACTCTGCGCTCAAAGTATTCGAAGAGTGTCCCTACCGCACCTACATCAGCCGCGTTAAGAAGGTACGAGAGCCATCAAGCCCCGCTGCAGACCGTGGCACAGCTATCCACCAAGAAGCTGAAGACTACGTCTGTGGCAAGTTAGGTGAGATGCCAGACTCGCTAAAGAAGTTCGAAGACGACTTCGAACAATTACGTGCGATGTACGCCGATGCCAAAGTCGAACTAGAAGGTGAATGGGGCTTCGATCTTGACTGGCAACCTGTCGGTTGGATGGAACCTAAGACGTGGGCACGCATCAAGCTCGATGCTCTCGTCAATGAAGACGAGCAATCTTGCCGCGTCATCGACTACAAGACCGGCAAAAAATGGGGCAACGAGATAACGCACGGACAGCAGTGCTTGTTGTACGCCATCGGCACCTTCTTCCGTTACCCGCACATCGAGTTCGCACAAACCGAGCTGTGGTATCTCGACAAGGGCGAAAAAACAATCAAGCAGTTCACCCGTGCAGAAGCAATGGAGTTTGCTCCAGGTTTCTACAAACGCGCTGTCGCTATGACTACGTGTACAGACTATGAACCTAAGCCTAGTAAGAACAACTGCAAGTGGTGTTCATACAAAAAAGGTGAGCCACCTGAGTGTTACTGGGGAGTTAGCTAAACCGATCATGCAGCCCTAGCCAGCACCTCTCTCCTCCGGTGTGTGGGCTTACCTCCCCCACCGGCTAGGGCTGCATACCAAGGAAACTCTATGGAAATGTTTTATTGCGAAGGCAACGCAATCATCCAGTACTCGTTAAAGACTGATCCGCCAGAAGCACTGTATTGGTCAACGTACCGACTCAAGAAATCTCACATCGTTATCCACAACCGTATGAATCGATCTGAAAAAGCCGTTTGGCGTGAAAAAATACTAAAGAGCATTACTTATGACGAAACAGTTCCTCGCAGCGATCCGAGCACAGGACACAGTTCAAAAGTTAAATTGGGTTAAACGAGCTTCGTACTTCTGGGATACCGGTAAACCAAGAAGCCCGTCACTGACGCTTGAACAAAAGACCAAGATCTATGATCTACGGGATCAAGGCCTTGGTTATAGAGACATAGCCGCCAGACTCGGCCATTCGTACTACATGGTCTACAACACAATTTACCGGCGCAACCACGGCGAAAAACTGTGACCAAGTTCACAGACATCCACGCTGCGATTGAAGAAGCACATTTCATTCAACACCAGCTTAACGAAACCGCATTGATCACTATGGACAAACACAACAACTTGTTTGTCATCACGCGCAACCAATACGAATCGAAAGAGCACAGCACCGACACTGTTCTTGAGATCTGCAAATCTGTAGGGGGTTGGAATGGGCAAGGCGAGTGTCAGCGTCAGGCCTAGTGGGTCGTGATAAGCCCACCTCCTTTGTGAAACAGATGAGATGAAGTAGCCGCCCCATTATTCATAAGCTCAATCTCATCAACTGGCACAAACTTCTTGAATAAATTAGTACAACATGTACTATTTACAGCCAATTAAGAATCAATAAATATGAAACCATTCGAACATCAATTAACAACAACTGATTTCATCGTCGACAAAAAGCAGTGCCTAATAACCTCAGATCCAGGCACTGGTAAAACCCGCAGCGTCATCGACGCCTACGCCAAACTTCCGTTAGACAAAGGCAAGATGCTCGTCATCGCCCCGCTTTCAATACTGCAGGCGTCATGGGGTGACGACATTGACAAGTTCCAACCAGAAATTACGTACGAGATTGCGTACGCCAAGAACAGAGCCAA
>Ga0181395_1000257_pt1 | contig 22264 bp, 29 predicted proteins | sample 18SPOviralmetaG_FD_130124 | JGI IMG/M metagenome (GOLD analysis project Ga0181395, IMG submission 130124) | Marine viral communities from the oligotrophic San Pedro Time Series (SPOT) site, San Pedro Channel, CA, USA - 18 SPOT_SRF_2010-12-16 | ecosystem: Environmental > Aquatic > Marine > Strait...
AGATTTTGAAAGGGTGGCGGCTTAATCCATGACTGAATTAATCAGCAACCTTTTCAAGCTTGTTTGGATCGTTTTATTGGTCCTGATTATTCTGGCTGTTTTTGGTTAGATGCAACGCCCTGCGGGGCAGAAAGAACACGACAATGAAAAAGACACTACCAGATCATTTGATCAATCGTTTCACCGAATTGACCAACGACATCGAAGAGGCAATCCGGACCGATGAACGCATGAAGATCCACGCACGGGTCAAGACGGCCATTCGCAATGGGACTTTTCCCGTTGCTGAATTCGGCAAGACTCAGGCAGTCGGCATGAACACCGGAATGCACGGGGAATCGCTGGCGGGGAACAGTCGCCCAGCAGCGGGCGGGGTTGTGTCCCTTACTAAGTCCCACCGCCGGATGCTTGGCTATTTGGAACAGGGTTTTATTGCGGTTCCTACTCTTGCCGGTCATCTCAATGTGAAGAAACAGACCGTTTATGATTACCTGCAGCACTTGAAACGGGCCGGTTATGATATCCAGTCGCGCAACACTGGAAACCGGCGCGGCGGATACTTCAAGATTTACCGTCTTGCCAAGTCTGCTTAGATCATGCCATAACGATGGGGCGGGCGCGGTTGCCCGCCTCAACAACCCACGGGAAGGGAAAAACAATGCTAGTATCTATAGACGCATCAAAAAGCAAATATAACGATATCACCCCAAAGTTACATGCCGAGCGCCTCAAGTTTGCAGACTTTGACTGCTTCACACTGCACGGCACCGATACATTTGGAAACAGGTTCAAAGTCGAATTCCATCTGGACATTGGTCAAGAATTTGAGATGGAAACCCGTCTAGCTTACAATCATCCGGACAATCCCAAGAACCAGCCAGCGGATGAGGAATTAACCAGCGACTAACCCGTTACCCTGCGCGGGGGGCTAATACCGCGCTTTCTCCCTTAACCCTCGTCATTAACAATGGTGGCGGGGGTTTTGTTTTGCGCGGGGTCTAGTTAATAGATCAGCGGCTTGTAATGGCGGGATAATCTGGCGGGCCGGTTGTTCGGGGAATGCTGCGCTGGGTGACCTCTACCGATCATTAGCTTGATAATCAACATTGGTTATTTTGTCAGGGGGACCAGAAGACACGCACATGCCCGCGCATATCTGGCGGGTGAATTCGGCGGATTATCTTTTTATTGGTGGTGTCGGGGCAGCCTTGGCCTCACCGATGTCGAGACCCTTGTGGGGCCGCTAGGGCCACCCCACCCCCTACCCATAGTTCTAGCAATCCCAACAGCAAATGTGGCGGGTGTAGTTACCGATATGGTTAAAAACAATGCTTTGGGGAAGTCAGTGGGTAGTCGGGGGGTATATCCCGGCGGGTTACAAACCCATTGTACTGTTGTATTCATAATTTGTCAAGCGTTAAATTTTTTTTGTTGACATTTGCGTATTACATAGCCATAATAGGTGCGTAGGTCGTATTCAGACTTAGCACATCTCTCCGATTTCATAGCGATATTTGCACAACACACGAGATTGTGGCTACAGTGAATCGGTCTACACTCCTCATTTACCCGAAAGATCACCATGTACACAGCAATGTTACTCATTTGTCACATAAATGCCATGCAGGGATGTATGGTAGTCACTGACGACTGGGGTCCGTACAAAACAAAAGAGGAATGTATGGCCCGTGTAGAGGTGATGATAGGCAACGTACAAGAAATAACACCGTTTATGATTGTTTCGGGCACACGATGCACTACCAAAGTTGGAGAAGCCACGTAAAAATGAACCTGATGCCCCAACAACCCGCCAAAAAACGGGAACTAACCACCCAACAGTCCCTTTTTCTTGACATCTTGTTTGAAAACGGCGGAAATATCACCGCTGCAGCCACAGATGCAGGGTATTCTGTGGGTAGTGCGTCGTGGTTACGCAAAACACTGGCAGATGAGATAGTAGAACGCACAAAAGACGTGCTATCTATGAACGCATTCAAAGCAGCCAACAGACTTGTAGCGACAATAGACAATCCCGCCCCCGAAAGAGGTGATGATCTACGTCTCAAAGCTGCCGAAAGCCTCCTGAACCGCGTAGGAGTCAAACAAGCGGAACAAATCAACCACAACGTAACGGCGGTTCACGGTGTAGTCCTGCTGCCCCCAAAGAAAGAGGTAGTAATTGATGGCTGATTACAGAACAACAACCACGAAAGAGAATGGTGACACCAGAATCACCAGTGGAAACATGACTGCCACAGAAGCAGCCCGTATGCAACAAGAAAGAGAAGATGAAAAGAGACTATCTGTAGAAGATAAAGCTGCAGCAGCCTCTGCAAAGCTAGATAAAGAGACTTCAGCCAAAAAAAGATTTGATGCTATGCAACAACAGCTTGTTTCTGGTGCAGTAAAAGACATGACACTAGAGCAACAAGAAGCATTCGTTGCAGAATACAAAAAGTTAAAAGATATGTATAGCTTCGCTCACGGCGGTAAAGCCTGTCGTGGTCGTAAAGCAATGGGAAGCGCGGAGAAACCCTAGTGGCAGGACGGCCAAAGAAAGACCCCAACGCACCCAAAGCCTCGTACAACCTGTCCGTAAAGGAACGTGCCCGTCGTGCTGCTCAAAAGAAACTGAACGGAGCCAAACGCCGCGCAGCCAAAACAACCAAAGCAGCCGAAGACAAACGCAGATATGCCCGCAATCTTGAAGCAAAGATAACAAAGGTAGAAAAGGCACTTGTTGGTACGGAAACTAAAGTCGTTGATCAAGGAGACTTGTCTGAACTGCCTAGTGCCGTTTCAGAGTTGGTCAAGGACAGTGAGATTGTATTCCAGCCCAACGCTGGGCCGCAAGAAGAGTTTTTGTCTGCTGGTGAACGCGACGTATTATACGGTGGTGCAGCCGGTGGCGGAAAAAGTTTCGCGCTTCTTGCAGACCCGTTACGTTTTTGTCACAATAGCAACCATCGCGGTCTACTGCTTCGTCGCACTCTGGACGAACTAACCGAACTGATCGACAAGTCACGACAGCTATACACAAAAGCTTTTCCCGGTGCAAAGTTTCGTGAGTCCAAGTCAACGTGGCATTTTCCCTCCGGAGCAACAATCTGGTTCACCTACCTAGACAAAGACAAAGACGTAACTCGTTTTCAAGGACAGGCGTTCAACTGGATAGGCATTGATGAGATTACCCAATATCCTACACCCTACGTCTGGGATTACCTGCGTTCTCGTCTTCGTACTACTGATCCTGAACTCCAGCAACACTTGTACATGCGCTGCACTGCCAACCCCGGAGGAGTGGGTGGTTGGTGGGTCAAGAAAACCTACATCGACGGAACCCCAGAAAACAAGCCTTTTCCTGCGTTCGATATAGAGACAAAAAAAGACTTTGTGTGGCCCCCCGGCCACGAAAAAGCAGGTCAGCCGCTGTTCTTTCGTAAGTTTGTACCGGCACGGCTGACTGACAATCCTCATCTGATGGCAGACGGCCAGTACGAGGCCATGCTCAGATCGCTCCCAGATGTCGAACGAAAGCGACTTCTTGAAGGGGATTGGGACGTGGCAGAGGGAGCGGCCTTCCCAGAGTTTAGCCGCATCAAGCACGTCGTAGAGCCGTTCGAACTGCCAACCAACTGGCCGCGCATACGAATGGCCGACTACGGGTACGCTGCACCCTCATGTGTTCTGTGGGGCGCAATCGACTGGGACAACAACATTTGGATTTATAGAGAATTATACGAAAAACACTTGACAGCGGAAGAGTTAGCCGCTAAAATACTATCAGCGGAACAACTAGACCCCATACCTCACTACACGGTCCTTGACTCGTCTTGCTGGAACAAGACAGGTTTTGGACCATCAATCGCAGAGGTAATGATGCGGCAGGGTGTTCGTTGGACTCCATCAGATCGCAACCGCATTCAAGGCAAAATGGAAATACACCGTCGCCTAGCCGACGATCCTTACACAGAAGAGCCTCGCCTACGTTTCTTTTCTAGTTGTCAGAACATAGTCAAACAAATTGCTGGCATACCCCTGTCCAAAACAAACAGCGAAGATGTAGACACAAAGGCAGAGGATCACGCATACGACGCCCTGCGCTACGGAATGATGACACGCATGAGCGGGTATGCTTCCATACACAAACAATTAGGCGCGATAAAGAACCAAGTCCACCAAGTTCAAGACGAAGTATTCGGATACTGATAAATGGCAGAGATGACATTACAAGAGGCTTTTGATGCCCACACCAAAGGTAAAGACAAGACTCTTGTAAATAATTTTAGGGCTACTTTACGTGATCTTGAAAAAGCAGGGTTTCCCCCTAGCACTCCTGTATCTCAATTAAACACAGAAAAAAGCATAACTGATTTACAAAAGTGGACAACCACAGAGAGATTTAAAAAAGTATCCAGTGGATCAGGCATGTTTGCTTCTCGCGTTAAAACTTTAATTAACGTCGGAATCGGTCCTGAACAAACAAATGTTCTTTCAAACTACGAAAAAGCTAACAGAGGTAAGTCTACAGAATTTGGTATTCGTCTTACTCGTGCTGCTAGAAAACTAGAACTTCCTGCTTTTGACGATTTTAATGCGGCTATAGATGCTACGGCCCGACAGCTTACTGATAAAGAGGCCAAAGCATTCTTTATGATTAAGACGCTTACAGGACTTCGTAATCCTGACATTCTAAAGCTACAAGTTGGAAACGCTGTGGAAGGGGCTAAGTACGGATCATTTGATCCTGAAGTTAAAAAACTTTATAACCTAAGTAACAAAGGAGATCGTATCAACTACGATCTTGGTGAGATTGTACACGGTATACTTGCAGATTTAGCTGCAGATGCACAAGCAGAAGGTCGTACTGAATTATTTACACAGTCTGAAGAAAAAATACGAAGCACCATAAACCCGGTTATGAGATCAAACATGACATCTATGGGTTTAGAAATACGAGACTTGAACAAAAATGCTGCTGTAGATTTTAGTGTTCGTGATCTTAGAAAAAACATATTTGATATTTTGGAAGAAGAAATAGGAGCGGCAGATGCCAACAAAGTGTTGGGCCACTCTGATAAAGCAGATGTAGGTCTGAATCACTACAAAGTTGAAAGAAAAAGCCGTCGCAGTCTTTCTCGTCTGCAGAGTGCCCAAGAAATATTTTCTAATCTGTACATGGAGTCAGTAGGATTCGATAACCCTCAAACTTTATTTGGAAATGAGGGCTACGGATTTGCTAACGACAACTTTAAAGCTGGGACTGTAGTCCCTCTTACAGTGGATGCACCTGCTGAACAACAGGCGGTAGAAAGCCAAACAAGGACAGCCACAGCGCAAGCTTCTGGTGCAGTAGACAGATCAGTAGACTCTCTAGAAAACAAAATAAAAAAACTAGAAGGACTGATGGGACAAGTTCAAAGTCTAACCGAACAAACAGAGGGGCTTGTTCCTCCCGTTGACGACAAAGCTGCTGCTAAAGCCCAACAAACCATAGACGCAGGTAAAGAATCTATATCTTCCATGATTACAAACTTTGGAAGAAAGATTACTGATCCAGACCAGTTAGGGTCTATAGCCGCCGGAGTAATCGGCGGATTAGCATCAGTTCCCTTATTTGGAAAAGTAGCAAAGTCTGCAGAAATTGGTCTTGAAGCGTTGGGTATTTACGATGCAGCTTCACAAGGCGCATCTACACAGCAGCAAATGACGCAAATGGGAGTTCCCTCCCCTCTAGCCAGTGCTGCTGGAACTGCAAGAGCCGTAGGAGAAATTGCAATGGGTTCACCACAGCCAGTGGTAGCAGACCCTATGTCTTCTCGTCCCATTGAAAGAATTGCTGCCGACGATCCAGAGGTTGCACAAAGTCTACAGACCACTGGACAAATGAAACAATCACAAGCCCCAGTTAAAATACCCGATCCTGTCGCACCCAAACCACAGATGGCTGCACAAGGGTTCGTACCAGTTCCCGAAGCCCGCGCCAATGCGATGCGGGGGGAAGCAACCGCGATGGATCAAGCACCATCGTTTCTTTACGGCGGCGTAGTCCGCTAAACAACCCAACAAACGGAGGCATACATGCCCGGTAATAACTACAACTACGGCGCATCGTACATTATGAACGCAGACAAGACAAGCGTTGATAAAGACGAAGGTGCATCTTCACTCTACCGCGAAAGCCTAGAGTTTGACACTCGCGTCCAAACAGGACCGATGATTGAAGCAATGCCAAAGAAGCAAACAAAAGCTACGGTAGAAGCTTCACTTTTTAAAATGGCAGACGAACGCGACTACTAAGGAAGCGATATGTCCGATAACTTTTTGGAACCTGCGGACGACACCGCCGTACCAGTCTTTGAACCCGAAGAGCAAATGCCGGGTTTGGCTGCGTATGTAAAGGCACGATTTGACGACGCAGAAAACGGACGATTTTCGTACGAGCAGCGATGGCTGAGAGCGTACAAAAACTTTCGTGGCATTTATGATTCTACAACACAATACCGTGACAGTGAAAAGTCAAAGGTGTTCATCAAGATTACCAAGACAAAGGTGCTTGCTGCGTACGGTCAGATTGTAGACATCCTCTTTGCAAACAAAAAGTTTCCATTGGTCATAGAGCCAACTCCCATACCAGAGGGTATAGCAGAGTTTGCCCACCTTACTACTCCGCTAGACCAAATGCAACCCCCGGAAGACCCATACGGATTTGATGGCGATGGTCGTGAGTTGCCGTTTGGTGCCACGCAAGCTACCCCTGCCTCTGGCGATTTTTTGGGTGGACTAGCTAGTCAGTACGGTGATGCACCCCTGTCTGAAGGCCCAGCCAAAATGGGTGAGCCACAGATTAGCCCTGCACAAAAGGCTGCACTCAACATGGAGAAGATGGTTCACGATCAGCTTCTTGATACACGTGCAGTAAACGTGCTTCGTAGTTCTATCTTTGAATCCGCTCTGCTAGGTACAGGAGTTGTAAAGGGTCCGTTCAATCACTACAAACGGGTACACCGCTGGGAAAACGGACCAGAGGGACGAGTGTACAGTCCGTACGAGCGTATTGTTCCTCGTATCGAACACGTATCCCCGTGGGACTTTCATCCTGACCCCTCTGCTACAAGCATAGACGATTGCGAATACGTAATTCAACGACACCGCATGAACCGTCAACAACTTCGTAACCTTATCTCACAGCCTCACTTTTACGCTGACGCTATTGAAGAGTGCCTTGCAAAAGGACCAAACTACGAAGACAAGTATTACGAAGACACCATTCGTGAAGAAGAAACTGAGCCGTACGTCGGTGACAGTCGCTACGAAGTTCTTGAGTATTGGGGCTTCCTTGATGCCAAACTTGCACGAGAAGCGGGACTAGACATTCCTGCTGACATGAGTGAGTTTGAACAGGTACAAGTAAACGTGTGGGCATGTGGCACCATGATCCTACGCTGCGTTATGAACCCATTCACGCCAGCCCGCATACCTTACCAAGTGTTTCCATATGAAATCAACCCGTACCAAGTGTGGGGTGTTGGTGTTGCAGAGAACATGGAAGACGCACAACTGCTGATGAACGGCCACGTTCGTATGGCAATCGACAATCTGGCGTTGGCGGGTAACCTAGTGTTTGACGTGGACGAAGCGTCACTTGTTCCCGGACAAAACATGGACATCTTTCCCGGTAAGATATTCCGCCGTCAGTCCGGTGTAACAGGGACGGCAATCAACGGCCTCAAGTTTCCGAACACAGCACCTGAAAACATTCAGATGTATCAGATTAGCCGACAACTTGCTGACGAAGAAACAGGCTTGCCGTCGATTATGCACGGTCAAACAGGAGTAACAGGCACGGGACGCACAGCATCTGGACTATCTATGTTGTTGGGCGGAGCAAGTCTGTCTCTTAAAACGGTGATTAAGAATATAGACGACCAGCTTCTCAAGCCACTGGGTGAAGCGTACTTTCAGTGGAACATGCAGTTCAACGAAAGTTCACCGGAGATTGAGGGTGACCTAGAGATCAAACCTCGTGGTGTAGCTGCAGTGATGCAAAAGGAAGTACGCAGTCAACGACTGACTACGCTGTTACAGACAGTATCCAACCCGATGCTGGCACCGTTTATCAAAATACCAAACCTCATGCGTGAACTGGCTATTGCACAAGACATTGATCCTGACAGCCTTGTGAACGACATGAACGAAGCACAGATTTTTGCAGAGATGTTGAAAGGACTAGCCAATGCTCAACAAGAAGCAAGCCAGCAAGGTCAGCCCGCTGGTGGCGAACAAGGAAGCGTGGGACAGTCTGGAGGAGTACCTGCAGGAGCAAATCCAAATGACGCTTCGGGCGTTGGTGGCGGCACAATCGGAACTGGAAGTGTTCCGGCTGCAGGGGAAGATAACTTCACTGGAACAGATCAAGGGATTGAAGGCTGATTATGAAGCTGCGGTGGATGTAAAGAATGGCTAATGAGTTTTTAAAATCAGTGGTAGACCTCGCTGTTTCTCCTCCAGAACGTCCGTCAGTAGGAACTCCTAGTCCATACGAGGAAGATGATCCTGACCGTCGTCACGAAAAGTTTGGGATAACACGGTACACTGATCCGGGTTACTACGAGTCTGCGGGACAAGTTGCGGGATCAGATGATCGCAGCGGTTCTAAATTTTATTCTGGCACTATGGGAGTGTCTAGTTTAACTGGCAGTGTGGCTGATAACTTTGTAGGTATGCCCAAAGGTCTAGGTACGGGCTTGAGCATGATGGGTGTATCCGGCTTTGGCGTCGGAGCCATGATGAGCCTAAAGAATTTAAGTAATATTGAAGAAAAAATGAAAGCGGGAGAAGCTGGCTACGGCGTTGGAGTGTTTAACAATCGTATTATTGGTGTTTCTCCGGGATTGTTTGGAGGGTACACTTTGTCTGGTGTTCTTCCAGAGGGATTAACAAGCAAACAACGCCAACAACTCATTGACAGTCTTTTGGGAATTTCTAATAATCAAACTCCTCCGGGTGATGACACTGACGAAACTCTTCCGGACGATGACACTACTCCGGAAGATGACGGCGACCCAACAACACCTCCGGGATACAATCCTGATCTTCCATACGATGGATACAACCCGTATCCGGATGAACCCAGAAGACCAACACCTACGCCTGATCCTCCGTCTGATGGTGGCGGCAGCGGTCCTAACTACACTGCTCCTAACCCCATTGATGATGTTGTTCCGGGTGATCCCCCACCGTCCCGTCCTCCGTCTCGTCCCGACAATCGCCCACCACCGTCTGATGGCGGCGGCGGCGGCGGCGGACAACACCCATCTGACCCCGGTGGAGGTGGAGGTGGCGGCAATCCCGGTGGAGGTGGCGGAGGCGGCCACGGTACGGACAATGATCCCGGCTATGGGGGAGGTTACAGAGCCTCTGGTGGCCCTGTGGGCTTTGCAGAGGGGGGTACCACCAAAAAAGACCCAATTCAGTCTACGGGCTTTGTAGACGGCCCACCGCAAAACTATGCAAAAGGCACCACTGTAGCTGACACAGAAAATCACCGTGTACGTGTAGGTTCGTTTGTTCTTAACGCACCGACTACAGAACGATTGCAAAAAGAAGGAAAGCTACCAAAAGGTCCACAAAAGCGCAAGGCTGCAAAGGGTGGTAAAATGATGGATGTAGCCCTCTCTAAAGGTGAGTACGTTATTGACGTAGACGACATTGACAAGTTTGGTGGGTACGACGCCCTTAACGCAGAGAACGACAAGGGCAAGCCAGAAGTAGATCGCAGACAAGCAGCAATGGGCGGCAGTTTTTTAGACGGATACTCAGAAGGCGGAGAATTACCTCTTTCAAGAATTAAACTAGACAACTCTACCAAAACAAAATTTAACACGTTTTTAAAGAGTCGTCGTCAACGTGCAGATGTTGAAAAACTAATTGATAGTATGGACGACAGAGAGCGTTTGGCTGTGTTAGCCCTAGCTGAAACGACTGCTGCTACTGACCCTGTTGAATCTATGATGGGCGTAGGACAAACAGCAATAAATCGAGCCAGAAGCAACAGACGAGATTTTTCTAAAGTAAATGATCTTGGAGCAGTAATGAAACAACGCTCTTATCGTGGCAGCGGAAGTAAAATGTTTCAGTACGATGGATTAGAGCCGGGTGTTCTTAGCAAAAGACTTACAGAGGTAGTTAAGGGGCAGGTTCCCGGAGCAGTAACTAAAATGTTTTCTGCTGCAGATAATCTTTTAAACCCTGAAACAGAATCTGATCCTATAATTCCATTTGATGTGATGTTTTACACCACTCCTGATGCTCCTCTTGCAAAGGACTTTGAAAGAAATCCTTTGCTAAGATACACTAAAAGTTTTGGAGGGCATGATTACTACGCCCTAGATGCTGCACCAGAAAATTAACAGCATAGTGAATTCGTCGGCTACCCGTTAACAACGGCCCCGACACAACCGGAGCGGCTACCTACAAGCCAAAGTAGCCCCGCTAACCAGAGGTAATAAAATGGCAAAACAAGTACGTGGCGCAAGAGCCAACAAACCGAACGACTCTTTCGGAACTATCAATAGCGATACTCTCTACAAAGGCAACTATCGTGAAGACGTTTACAAAGACGACGAAGACGATACCCCGGAGGTAGAAGCAAGCGACGATACCGACCAACCTGAATCTACTAGCTTTGTAGAAACGACGCAAGAGAAACCGGATCACGATTACAAAAAACGATACGATGACTTGAAGCGACATTACGACGCTAAACTAGCAGAGTTTCAGGCGGAAAAACAACAACTGGAAGCGGCAACAAAACAGGCAAACGTGCCTATGCCAAAAACAGTTGAAGAGTTGGAAGAATTCAAAGCGCAATACCCTGACGTGTACGGAGTTGTAGAAACTGTAGCAGCAATGCAAGCCAGTGAACGCACCACCGAACTCCAAAAAGAATTGGAAGTCATTAAAGAGCGTGAGAAGGAAACGGTAGTACAGGCTGCTTACCGCGAACTAACAGCTAATCATCCTGACTTCGATAAGATCAAATCGGACGAAAAGTTTTTAGCTTGGCTTGAAGAGCAACCCGAATCTATTTCGGATGGTATTTACAAAAACAATACCGACGCTCGTTGGGCCTCACGAGTTCTTGATCTGTACAAAGCAGACGCAGGAATCTCAAAAAAGAAGACTAACAAGGCGAAGACCGACGCTGCAACTTCAGTACGTGCCCCTAAAGCTAGGGACATTGCATCTGAACAAAGTGGAGATACTCGCATTTGGAAGGCTTCTGAAATCCGTAGTCTCAAGCCGTGGGAGTTTGAAAAGCTGGAAAGCGAATTAGACGCCGCACGTCAAGAGGGACGGATCGACCCTAACAACTAATCCTCAAACAGAGGGAAGGAAAAGAACCAATGGCATTTGGTACTGCTGCAGGTTATGGTAACCTGCCTTCCGGTAATTTTGCACCGGAAATCTTTAGCCAAAAGGTTCTCAAGTTCTTCCGTCGTGCTTCGGTTGTAGAAGATATTACAAACACCGACTACGCGGGCGAAATTGAAAACTTTGGCGACACGGTTCGCATCATCAAAGAACCAACAGTCACAGTCAGTTCGTATACACGGGGTTCCGTCGTAAACGCACAAGACTTGGCTGACGATCAAATCACGATGGTTGTCGATAATGCAAACGCTTTCGCGTTTAAGATTGACGACATCGAAGAGCGGCATTCGCACGTAAACTTTGAAGCACTTGCTACCTCATCAGGTGCATTTGCTCTGAAGCGTAAGTACGATGCAAACGTCCTGCAAGCTATCTCTGATGGCGCAGGTATCGCTGGTGCTGACGACGCTTCACTGTCAGGTGGTCTTACCACTACAAACAGTGCGCTGGGTACTGCATCCGCTCCTATCAACGTAGAAACTGACGATGCTGGCATCAACCTGATGCTGCTGATGGCACGTACACTGGACGATCAGTCTGTGCCAGAAGAGAATCGTTGGTTTGTAGCACCACCAATCTTCTACGAGAAGATGTTCCAAGCCGGAAACAAGATGGCTGAAGTTCAGGTAACTGGTGACGCTACTTCTCCACTGCGTAACGGTCTTGCTATTCCGGGTACCCTTGCTGGTTTCCGCTGTTACAAGTCTACTGCGCTTAACTCAACAGCAGGTACCGATCAGGTAACTCTGTCTGGTGTGGCAACTGACGCCTCTGAGAATGTGATTCTTGCTGGCCACATGTCGTCCACCTCCACTGCTTCGCACATTGCTAAGACCGAAGTGGTTCGTTCAACTGAGTCGTTCTCTGACGTTATTCGTGGTCTGCACGTTTTTGGTCGCAAAGTTCTGCGCCCAGAAGCTGTCGTTCGCGGCGTCATCGACTTTGCGTAAGGGGAGATATATAAATGGCTACTTATGATCGTACCATTACCGGTGGAGGAACCGTTGGTCATCCGGCTAACCTGCCTCGCCCGTATGTTATCACCTCTCCGGTTTACGACGCGGTTGATAACACGTCCCTTGCTGGGGCTGATATCGTCAAGATGATTGATCTGCCCGCAGATACAATGGTAATCGGCGGTGCGCTTGAAGTCCTTGAGGCTTCTGGCAACGCCTCCGTGACGCTTGATGTAGGCACCAGCACTGACGTTGACTCACTGGTTGACGGTGGCGCAAGTAACGCTGCTGCAATCATTCAGTTCAACCTGAAAGCTGCAGGTGTGAACATGGTCACTTCTGCTGACTCTGTTCAAGTTACTGTGCTTGATTCCGGGTCATCTGGAACAACTGCACTGCGTTTTCGTGTACACGCTGTTGTATGTGACGTGTCGCAGAACCCCGTAGAATCTGCTACAGTTTCTACAGGAACATAACAATACTCTTGGGGGCAGGGCAACTTGCCCCCTTGACTCTTTACTCAATTCATGTTATAAGCAATAACCTTTGCGGGGGATATACCTATGGCACCTAAGGCACCAGCCAAACCAAAGAAGAAATCAAAGGGCGCAACACCTAAAAACAAAGCCTTGTACGCTCGTGTGAAGGCAGAAGCAAAGCGTAAGTTCGATGTTTACCCGTCAGCATATGCAAATGCTTGGCTTGTTCGTACATACAAGAAGCGTGGTGGAACGTACTAGGTATGGCTAAACCAAAGGGCGGTTTAACAAAGTGGTTCAAAGAGGACTGGCGGGATGTAAAGACCGGCAAGAAGTGTGGTCGTTCTGGTTCTGAAAAGAAGAAGCGTCCCTATCCTGCCTGTAGACCAGCCAAAGTTGCAAAGCGCATTAGCAAAAGTGAAGCAAGGAAGAAAACCGGACCCGGCAAGGTCAAGTGGTCTGTAACGGCTTCAGGTAGAAAAAGGAAAAAGGCCAGTGGCAAGAAAGCCTGATAAAATGCCAGCCCGCAACAAAAAGAACTTTCGTCCTACAAAGAAGGGCGCGGGTATGACAGAGGCTGGGGTAAAAGCGTATCGACGCAAGAATCCCGGCAGCAAACTAAAGACAGCGGTTACCGGCAAAGTAAAACCCGGAAGTAAAGCAGCCAAGCGACGTAAGTCATTTTGTGCCCGCTCTGCAGGACAAATGAAAAAGTTTCCTAAAGCTGCAAAAGACCCGAACAGCCGTTTGCGTCAAGCACGAAAGAGATGGAAATGCTAAACCTACTTATCGGACCAATCACACAACTAGCAGGTACGTGGCTTGAAGGAACGGTTGAAACAAAAAAAGCAAAGACTATGGCGAAGGTCGCAACGTCCAAAGCTGAAGCGGCTATTATGGAAAAAAAGGCGACGGGTGAGATTGACTGGGACTTAGAAGCAATCAAAGGTGCCCAAAACTCGTGGAAAGATGAATGGCTAGTCATCTTGTTTTCTGTACCACTAATACTAGCCTTTATACCCGGAATGGAAGATGTCGTATCACATGGATTTCAACAACTGGAGCAAATGCCTGAATGGTACCAGTACAGCTTGGGCGTTATTGTTGCTGCAAGCTTTGGAGTCCGCAGCGCAACAAAATTCTTTGGAAAAAAATGACCTTGATAAAAAAGATTTTAAACGCCGTATTTAAACACGTGATTACTCCTGACTACGTAGGAGACTTGTCGCGACACAGACTGCACTCGACTAAATACGAAGATTTGTGCAAGTAAGGAATGCAGCATGGCCGAAGTCACAATGGAACGGTTCCTAAAGTGGAAGATACTACCTCGCCTGATGATGGTAATGATGTCCATATCAGCGTGGAGAGTAGTGGAGTGGTTTATGACTCTGCCCGATCCGACAAACGCACAAGCAGGTCTAGTAAGTGTAGTCACGGGGGCCATGACCGGTGCATTTGCGGTGTGGCTGGGTCACGAAAAGGGATGATATAGTAATGAAGTACAACGCATCACACTTCTTGGACAAACTAATCGAACACGAGGGCATGGTGCTTACCGTGTACGAAGACAGTTTGGGCATAGAAACTATCGGTATAGGCCGCAACCTCAAAGACAGAGGTATCAGTCCAGAAGAACTGGAGTACATGGACATCCCTAACATGGCTATCGTGTACACCAACGGTATTAGTGAGGCAGATTCCCGCTACCTTGCTATGAACGACATTAAGATTGTAGAGAACGAGTTGTGTCAGGTACATCCCTGTGTCAAAGACCTAGATGCTGTACGCCAGCTTATCCTGATGGACATGGCATTCAACATGGGTGTGCCTCGTCTCTGCAAGTTCAAGAAGATGTGGAATGCAATACACGAGAACAACTTTGATGCTGCCAGCATTGAGATGATGGACTCTCGTTGGGCACGTCAAGTAAAGTCGCGGGCCAAGAAGTTGTCTGATGCAATGAAGTCAGGAGAGTTCTAGTACGCTATGATACACGTCTTTCTCCTGTTTGTTTTCGTAGGCGTAGGAGATGACAAAAAGTTGGTCAGCAAGGACATGCACTTCAAAGACCTACGAGAGTGCGTTTGGTACGCACAAACCCTACACAAACAAGGCAACCTAATAACGGCATATTGTGTGCCGAAGTTCATAACAGACGGCAACGTAAAGGTATACTGATGGACCCCATTAGCGCGATGGCTACCGCATCGGCTGCATTCGGTGCAATCAAAAAGGGCTTTCAAGTAGGACGTGACATTGAGTCTATGGCCTCAGACCTGTCTCGTTGGATGGGTGCAATGTCCGACTTGGACATGCTTGAAAAAGAAGCCAAAAACCCACCCATATTTAAAAAACTGTTTGCAGGTAAGTCTGTAGAGCAAGAAGCCATAGAAACATTTGCCGCGAAGCAGAAGGCTCAACAACAAAGGTATGAGTTACAGCAGTGGATTGGCATGACGATGGGTAAGTCCAAGTGGGACGAACTTGTTCGCATGGAAGGCCAGATTCGCAAGCAACGTCAAGAAACATTATACAAACAACGGCAACGTAGGCACAAGTTTGTAGAGATTGTAGCATGGATAGTCATGGTTACTTTTGGTATAGGTCTTCTTTTCGGTTTTGTTTTGTTTCTCAAAGGCACAGTTGCTAACGCTGCAGACCCAGAGTATGTAACCTGTAGGCTCAAGGGCTGCACTAAGATAGACAACCAACGAGTCTGTATATATCACGGAGCCAACAACACCGTAGATCAAGTCTGGATAGACTTTCACGAATTCTTTCCCAAAGAGATACAGTGCAAGTACGACCCCAAAAACGAAAAACCTCCCACAATGCGCGAAACATTCGAAGCAATCGAAAAGTCAAGAAAATAATTCTTGCTAATTTAAATAAATAGGTGTATAATGACTAACAGGGAGACAGACATGAAACGACTTGCCTACGAAGCCCTGAAGCATAAATACGAGGCTCAAAAAAAAGATGCGCTATTTGTATACGCAAATTACACAAACAATCCGGCGGCTATCGGTGAACATCCGCAACTGCTTGAGGAAATGGACAAGGCAGTCGCAAGCTGGGCAGATGCTCAAGACAAGCTGGATGCGCTTGAAGTTCTTCATAGCGAAACTTAACGGGTACTAGATATGCCAGTATTAAATGGAGGCTCCAAGTTTGTTACCCAAGCAAAAACCTTGACAAATACGAATGATACGGATTGCTACGTTGTTCCGGCAAACTTTTCGTCTCACATTGAACACGTTCTGATAACCAACAGCGATTCTAGTAATCGTAACTACACTCTAAAGTTTCACGAAGCTGATGCTTCGACTACATACACATTGTTTTCGTCCCACGCAGTGACAGGCAAGGGTTCTGAATCACTTTTTACAGTAGACAAACCTCTCTACTGCCACGCGGGTGACAAGATTATCGTAGCTGCAGGTACTGCTGACACCTTGACAGTCGTCGTTGCTGCCGAAGAATTTTATGAACCTCACAGGTAAGACATGAACTATCTCCAACTCTGCAATGCTGTTCTTCGAGAGATCAACGAGGTTGAAATCACTAACGTGGCTTCGACTAGGGGTATACAAACATCTGTTTCTGATTTTATCAACAAGGCTCAACGTGACATTATCAACTCAGAAATCGAGTGGCCGTTTACTGTTGTTAGTCAATCTTTCACAACTACTGCAGGAACAGCGGAGTACGCCAGAGAATCAGATGCGAAGACTGTTAATTATGACAGCTTTACTGTACAAGAATCCGCATCAACAGCAGAAAAAAAACTAAGGTATCTTTCATTTAATGAGTATTTAGATCGACGCAATGAGGCCGATACAAATCCTGACACGGGTTCACGTGCCCTGCCGGAGTTTATTTATAAAACGCCTGACCAAAAGCTAGGATTGTCTCCTGTACCAGACGTGTCCACCTACACTGTTAGGTACTACTACTATAAGACAGTCAGCGACATGTCCTCAAACACAGACACGCCTACTATTCCAGAAAGATTTCACGACGTTATTGTAAATCGCGCTAGGTACTACGCACACATGCTACGCTCCGACGTACAATTCTCACAGCTTGCATTGCGAGATTACACAGAAGGATTGTCTCGTATGCGTGTCGAACTTATTAACCGTAAGGATTACATGAGAGCCGTCTAATGCCAGATACTTCGCTACTCAGTCCCTATGTTGTGAAGCTAGACGGTGGACTAATTCTCAACAGAGATTCCTTCTCTATGCCTCCCGGTGCGGCTCTCGAACTCGTTAACTTTGAGCCGGACATCTCGGGTGGCTATCGTCGTATCAACGGCTTCTCTAAATACAATTCGAACATCGTCCCGCAGACAAGCGCGTCCACAGAGAAAGTTCTTGGCGTAGCCATATATAAGGGCAACATCATTGCTGCGCGGGGAGAGAAAGTATTCAAGGGCGGTACGACCGGTTCATGGACTGCTATCCAGACAGGACGCACCAACGCAGGGCGGTACAGTTTTGTTGTATACAACTTTGACAACACGGAAAAGATAATCTACGTCGATGGCGCAAACAACGCTGCGATATTCAACAACTCTTCTGTAACTGCCGTAAGCACAACTAACGCACCCGCTGATCCGTCTACGGTGGCCTTGCACAAAAACCACATGTTCTTTGCTGGCATGTCGTCGAACCCGCAAGAGATCGTGTTTTCTGCACCCTTTAGCGAAACCGACTTCTCTGCAGCAAATGGTGCGGGGTCTATCCGGGTTGACAGTACAGTCGTACAGCTAGTTACGTTTCGTAATTCTCTGTACATTTTCTGCGAAGATCAGATTCATCAGCTTACGGGTACATCTATTGCAGACTTCCAACTGCAGCCTGTAACACGTCGCATCGGTTGCGTTAGTCAGCATAGCATTCAAGAACTCGGCGGCGACATCATCTACCTTGCCCCGGACGGACTTCGCACTCTTGCCGGTACGGCTCGTATCGGAGATGTAGAACTCGGCACTGTGTCGAAGCAGATACAGGACAGGCTGTTACTTACTAACATCAGCCTCGACAGAATTTCTTCTACTGTTATTCGTAACAAGAGTCAGTACCGTCTTTTTTTTGCTGCGGACGCTACCGTAGAAACGGGAGCGAATGGCGTAGCTGCCGTAATGAAACAGGCAGCAGAAGGCGGCGGCATGGGTTTCGAGTATGCGGACTTGCAAGGTATCAAACCCGCCTGTATGGCTTCTGGTTTTATCGACAACACTGAAACGATTGTTCACGGCGGTCACGACGGGTACATATACAAACATGATGACGGCAATACTTTTGACGGCACTAGCATATCCGCGAGGTATAGATCTCCCGACTTGAACATGGGAGACGCAGGTATTCGCAAGCTGATGCAGCGAATAATTTGGAACTACGAAAACGAAGGCACTATGAGTTCCAAGTTTCGTATTCGCTACGATTTTCTTTCAAGCACTACCCCACAACCTGCGGAGTATGACTTAGTTACAGGAGGTAGTGCGGCGATCTACGGTGATCCAGTCAGTAAGTATGGCACTGCGGTGTATGGATCGTCAGGCGCACCTCTGGTACGTCAGTCTGTAGAGGGTGGCGGATTTACAGTGGGTGTGCGTGTAGATGACCGTAGCGGTCTCGCACCCTTTTCAATCAAGGGCTATCAATTAGAATTTACTCCGGGAGGGAGACGTTAAATGGCAGGATATTCCGCACGGCAGTCAACCTACGTTGATGGCGACGTTATTGATGCAGCAGATTCCAATGACGAATTTAACCAGCTTTTAGCTTCGTTTGTTAATACTACTGGTCACAAGCACGATGGCACAGCAGGAGAGGGTCCGGTCATTGGACTCATTGGTGATCCGGGTGAGACCACGCCGTTCAACAAAGTCGTTATCGACAACCCCAACAATCAGATCGAATTTTCGGTTGACGTATCTAGTTCATCTGTAGAACAACTTGTTATCAAAGACGGCGTAGTTGAGCCGACAACTAATAACGACATTGACTTGGGTGCGTCTAGCAAGCAGTTCAAAGACCTGTATATTGACGGCGTTGCAAATGTAGACAGCATTGCGATGCCGACTACAACCGTCACGGACATCCTAGACGAAGACAACATGTCGTCTAACAGTGCTACTGCGCTTGCCACACAACAGTCAATCAAAGCCTACGTCGATACACAACTCACAGCAGAAGACCTTGACTTCCAAGCGGACAGCGGTGGCGCACTCTCTATAGACTTGGATAGCGAAACGCTCACATTCACTGGTGGTACCGGTATTGACACTAGCGGCTCCGGCAATGCCGTTACTTTTGCTATTGATTCTACTGTAACAACCCTTGCAGGTTCGCAAACTTTAACCAACAAAACTTTGACCGCTCCAGTGATTGCTACAATCAGCAACTCCGGAACGGTTACGCTGCCAACTAGCACAGACACACTTGTAGGACGTGCTACTACAGACACGCTAACAAACAAAACTCTTACTTCTGCAGTTCTTAACGGCAGCATATCTGGCACGTCTATCAAAGATGAAGATGATATGTCATCAGACAGCGCAAGTCATCTGGCTACGCAGCAGTCTATCAAGGCGTACGTTGACAGCCAAGTAACTGCACAAGACCTTGACTTCCAAGCCGATAGTGGCGGGGCGTTGTCGATTGACCTTGACAGTGAGACGATGACCTTTACTGGTGGTACAGGAATCGACACAAGCGGTTCAGGTAATGCTGTTACTTTTGCCATTGACTCAACCGTTACAACACTGGCAGGTTCGCAGACTCTTACTAATAAGACCCTTACAACTCCTGTAATTAGCAGCATTAGCAACTCAGGGACGATTACCCTGCCTACTGATACAGATACCCTTGTAGGTCGCGCAACATCAGATACCCTTACAAACAAGACCATTGATGCTGACAACAACACTGTTAGCAACATTGAAGTGGACAACCTAAAGTCTGGTGTTCTGGATACTGACCTGTCATCCGTAGCGGGCACCGATACCACCCTTGCTTCTGCAAAAGCTATCAAGACATACGTAGACGCACAGGTCACCGCGTCTGATTTGGATTTCCAAGCGGATAGTGGTGGAGCGTTGTCTATTGACCTCGACAGCGAAACTATGACTTTTACTGGAGGAACCGGCATTGATACCAGCGGGTCCAGTAACACTGTTACATTTGCTATCGACAGCACAGTAACAACACTAGCGGGCACTCAGACTCTGACCAACAAAACCCTGACCAGCCCAACTATCAATGGCGGCTCTTTGTCTAGCACAGTTACAGGCACAACGCAGTCTGCCGGGACTAGCAACACAACTATCGCTACCACAGCCTTTGCGGTAACAGAAGCGAACAACGCGGCTGTAGCAATGGCGATTGCTTTGGGTTGACAGACCACGCAAAACAATCTATAATATATCCGAAGAGGGATACCAATGGCAAACTCATTTAAACTGGTGACAGACACTGGAGTAGGCACTTCCGCTGCCACGGTTCATACTGGTGCTGGTTCTACCGAAACAACAATCATTGGCATGTCGATTGCTAACATTCACACCTCACAGATTGAGGTAGATGTACAGCTTGAGAACAATGACGGTGACAATATCTACATTGTAAAGGATGCACCTATTCCTGTGGGTAGCAGCCTTGTTGTTGTGGGTGGTGAACAGAAAGTAGTTATGAACGCAAGTGATGTCTTGAAAGTTACGTCAAATGTCGCATCTAGCGCAGACGTTGCTTTGTCTATTCTTGAAATTACGTAAGGAATAATCATGGGTTATATCGGCGCAGGTATATCAAGATTTAACACAGCAGATGAACTGACTGTCACTGGTGATGCCCAGATTGACACCACTACGCTTGTCGTGGATTCGACTAACAATCGGGTGGGCATCGGGACTGCGAGTCCCACAACTGCTCTTGACGTAACTGGCACGGTGACGGCTGATGGGCTTGATGTTCAAGGTGATGGCACAATTAGCGGAGGTAGTCGCCTCACAATCAGCAACATTGCTGACGAAAACAATGATGGCATTAGGCTAGACGACAGCACAACAAGTCGTTTTAACAACCTTACTCAAGACAGTTCGGGCAACTTCAAAATTCAGCATTTTACTGGCTCTGCGTGGCAGAACAACCTGACCGTTACTACGGCTGGCAATGTCGGCATCGGCACTGCGTCACCCGCAAAGCCTTTAACGGTGGTTGGCGGTGATTTTAGCACTGTTTTGCTAGACAATGCTAATGCATCTCACGGCACACAAATTCTATTCCAAGCAAATGGCGCAACCAACTCAGGCGCAGACATTCAAATGTCTGACGCTGGTGGTATGAAAATTAGAACGCTTGCCGTTGAGCCTTTAAGTTTTCACACCTCCGCTTCCGCTGGTTCGCCATCTGAACATATGCGTATCGACACTAGCGGCAATCTGCTGGTTGGCAAGACGGCATCTGGGATTGCAAACAACGGTATCGAACTCCGTGCCAATGACGATGTTCTGATAACCAAAGATGGTGCTACGGCTTTATATTTGAACCGTAAATCGAGTGACGGTGAGATAATAGAGTTCAGGAAAGACGGCACAGGGGTTGGCTCAATCGGCACTCAAAACTGGGGCATCGGCACTGCGTCACCGTCATTCGGAACAACCTCTTCTGCTGGTTTGGAAATTGCACACGCAACAAGAGGCATCATACGTTTAGAAGGAAATAGTGCAGCGCAAGCATTAGAACTTTACGGTGACAGTGCGGGCGGTACAATTGATGCTAGAGGTTCTGGTGCTGAGTTACAGTTTGAACTTGGTGGCAGCGAGAAGGCTAGGCTTGCGTCTGATGGGAACCTATACATCGCCAAGACCAGTGACACTGCAACAGGCGTTGGGCTTACATTAAGTGGTGGTGGGTTTATTCGTGCTGTTAGAAATGAAATTTGTGGCGTTTTTAACAGACAGGGTTCTGACGGCACTTTGTTGTCATTCAGTCGTAGTAATTCTGGAGTAGGAGCAATCAGTGTCACAACATCTGGCACTACCTACAACACAACCTCAGACATTCGCCTAAAGCAAGACATCAAACCGCTAGAAGCCACCGACAAGCTGATGGCTATGAACCCTGTGTCATATAGCTGGAAGGCTGACCCTGACGGCCCACGTTCTATGGGCTTTATTGCACAAGAGATGGAAGAAGTAATGCCAGAAGCAGTCAGCACTGGCGAGGACGATGATGCGATGATGAGTATGGACTACGGACGCATCACACCAATACTGGTGTCAGCGTTGCAGGATGCGCACCGCAAGATTGAAGAACTAGCAGCAGAAATCGCTGAATTAAAAGCCAGCTAACAGGAGTAAACAATGGCAAACACATACAC
>Ga0181395_1000260_pt1 | contig 22183 bp, 18 predicted proteins | sample 18SPOviralmetaG_FD_130124 | JGI IMG/M metagenome (GOLD analysis project Ga0181395, IMG submission 130124) | Marine viral communities from the oligotrophic San Pedro Time Series (SPOT) site, San Pedro Channel, CA, USA - 18 SPOT_SRF_2010-12-16 | ecosystem: Environmental > Aquatic > Marine > Strait...
TCAATGGCTAAAAAATCATATGGTTCAATGGCTAAACAAACAGGACCAAAAAAAGAACCAAAAACAGGTGAAGACACTGCTTTTAATGATGCAAACAATGATGGAAATATGTTTAGTCGTACGATTAAAGCTTTTTCAGATGGCACTAAGCGTTCTGATGAAAAAGCAGCAAAAGCTAAAAGCTATCAACAGAGCATAAATAATAAATTTATTGGCGATATTAAAAGCAAAGGTTTTGTTAAAGCGGTAAAAGATAATTTTAGATTTTAATGAAAAAAATTTGGCAATGGCTAACCGGCAATGTAATTAAAGAAGTCGGGAACGTTATTGATAAGCTTACAACTACCAAAGAAGAAAAACTAGAGGCGCATCGCCTTATAACTGAAATACTTGAGAAGGCCGATAAAGAAGCCCAAGAGCAGGTAACGGCAAGGTGGAAAGCAGATATGGAATCTGATAGCTTTTTATCTAAGAATATACGTCCAATGGTACTTATATACTTAACTGTTATATTCACAGCGCTGTGTTTTTTTGATGGTAATATAGGAGAATTTAGTATAGCTGAAGAGTATATACCTATTTTCCAAACACTATTAGTAACCGTGTATGGCGCTTATTTTGTAGGAAGAACCTGGGAAAAAGCAAAAGCTATTACAAAAAAAGATTAAATGGCTAGAATTAGTACGTACATTATAGACACGGCGGTATCACTGCTAGATAAGCTCATTGGTACAGATGAAAATGGATTAGGTACTAAAAACTTTACGGTAGAATCTTTAGCCGATGTCTTTGGTGAAAATAACAAAACTAATGTAGCTGATCAATCTATATTTAAATTTCAAGATATTGCATCAACAGGAAGAAAAACTGGAAGCATAAGCTTTGAAAGCTTTGGAGGCGTGGGAACTACTTTTAGTAGTATTACTACTTTCATGGTAAGTAAAACAGCTGGCGGTAATAAAGATGTTGCAAATTTTTTACAATTATTTATAAATAAAAATATTATACTAGCTGAGCTAGATGATGTAAATAATTTTGGAGCTTATAAGGTTTCTGGTATAACACAACATCCAACCGAATCGAATTTCTATAACGTTACTGTTGTTTCTTATAATAGCAACGGAGTAATAAAAAAAGATAAAAGCTATATATTTAGTGAATTCACAAACCCTGCTGATGATAGTGGGGATTTACATTTTACATATAATCAAGTTTCTGCTAGTAGTGTCTGGAACATTCAGCATGATCTTGGTAAAAACCCGGCTGTTTCTGTTGTAGATTCTGGCCACAACACTGTCTTAGGGCAAATTAAATATGTAGACGCAAATGGAGTTGCATCTACAAATCACGTACAAATAACTTTCACTGCTTCCTTTTCAGGTAAAGCATTTTTAAACTAAACAACTACAATTATGGCAATGGATTTTTTATGCAATGTAGATTTTAATAAAAATCAACTGCAAAACCCAGTAATACACCCTTTAGGAACAGCACCATCGTCGCCTTCTGAAGGCCAAATATATTTTGACTCAACAACAGGCGATAAAAAGCTTTACTTATATAACGGAAGTGCTTGGGTTGCTTTAGCTACAGGAAGTGATAGTTATATTAGTAGCGTTGCGCTTAGTGGTAGCAACTTAACATTTACAGGAGTTGGTAGCGCATTTTCTGGAACTATAGATCTAAGCGGTATAGACACTGGAATTACCAGCATTGAATTAGCTTCAGACGGAAACGCTACTTCAGGAAACACAATAACAGCTAACGGAACACTAACACTGTCTTTTGATGGTTCAAGTTCACAATACGTAAATGGTGCTGGAAATTTAACTACTTTTCCTTCTATACCTACAGTTAACGACGGCACATTAACAGTTCAAGGAACAGGTGCTTTAGGAGGTACAGGAACATTTACAGCAAATCAATCAGGTAATACAACAATATCTGTAACACACGATACATTTGGTACAGCTGGCACTTATGCTTATCCTTCTTCTGTAACAACGAACGATACTGGTCATATAACCTCAATAACAGCTGGCTCAGCTCCTACAGCTCCAAATAATTCAACAATCACATTAACCGGCGGAACTGGTTTAGCAAACAACGGAGGATCTTTTACTTTAAATCAATCTTCAAATGAAACTATTACGTTTAACGTAGGAGGTGGTGATGGTATTATTGCTAACGCTAATGATATTGAGGTAGATGTTGATAACGCTACTATTGAAATATCATCAGGCAAAGTTGCTGCAAAAACCGCAGCTGTAGCTAACAATGGAACAGCTCTTGCTACAGGTGATCAAATCTATGATTTTGTAACTGCACAAATAGGGCAAATACCCGCTGGTCTTTCATTTGAAGGAAACTGGAACGCAAGTACTGACTCTCCTTCTTTAGCAGGAACAACCCCTGATAATGGAACGTTTTATATTGTAAGTGTAGCAGGTAGCACAAATTTAGATGGTATCACGGACTGGAAAGTTGGTGATTGGGCAGTATACGTTTCAGACGGAGCTGGAACTGATGCTTGGCAAAAAATAGATAATACATCTACACTTTCAGGATCAGGTGTTGCTAATCAACTAACTTATTGGACTGGAACAGCAAATGTTGCAGGAGATGCGGGATTAACATATGATGCTTCCGGTAATAACTTAACCGTTGGAAACAATATAACAGCTGGCGGAACAGTAACAGACACAAACGGTAATGGAACTCAATGGACAGAAGCTTATAATAATTATGTCGCAAGCGCCGCTGTAACCGGTACTACATCAAAAACAATGACCTTTACACAAAGAGATGGAGGTACATTTACAGCCGGATGGACAGACAGCGACACGGGAGTAACTAGTGTAACTGGAACGACTCCAATAAACTCTTCAGGAGGAACAACACCTGATATTAGTATTGACGATGCAACGGCATCAGCTGTGGGCGCGGCAAGAGTTACCGCTGGTACTGGTGTTAGCGTTTCAGTGTCTAGTGGTAATTTTACTGTTACAAACACCGACACTAACTCTAGTAATTCTTTTGCAGCAACAATATCTTCTGGAACTACAACAGCGGAAATTACTCACGGTCTAAACAGTGCTGATGTTATTATACAGCTATATGATATGACTACTGAAGCCACTGTTTATGCTTGTGTGGCTAGAACAGATAGTTCCGGAAATGCAAGTACTACTAAAGCTAAAATAACATTCGGCTCTGCCACTACAAACGACGTAAGAGTTTTAGTCTATAAAGTAGGTTAATAAAATAAATAAAATATATGTCAATTAAATATTTATGTGGAATCGACGTGGACAACGGTTTGTTGTACACAGACACTGCTAATGATAGAGTTGGTATTGGAACAACTAGTCCTTCAAGATTATTAACGTTAAAAGGCGCAGATACTCCAACTATAGAAATTACAGATACAACGACTCCAGTAACTTTAAATATTTCAGCTGCAAACTCTAGAGCAAGTGTAGGTACAGTAACATCGCATCCTTTGAGATTTCTTACTAATGACACTGAAAGAATGCGTATTCATCAAAGCAACGGAGACGTAGGTATTGGAACCACGAGTCCTGGCGCTAAGCTTGATGTAGTAGGAACTATAAGAGCAACAAACCCAAGCGGTAATCAAGCCAGTTTAACAGGTAGTAGTTTATTATTTCCTGATGCAGCAACTACAACAATAGGCGCTAATATAGTTAATTTTAATACCGGCACAAAAAACCTTATAATTGGCGGAAATTCTACAAAATGGAATGATGTGACCGTAATTTCTAACACTTACAAGTGGTCGTCAGGAGGAATTGGTAACACAGGTGAATTAAATATTTCATCTTCTTCAATGGATGTAGATGTTCTACTAAAGATAGAAGATGGGGTTAATATAGAAAATCTTGCAAACGCAACTAGCGACACTGATAGATTTCTAGTTTCAGATCCGGGACAGTCTGATAGAGTTAAATATAGAACTGGTGCTCAATTAGCAGCTGATATAGGTGCTGTTACAGGCGGACCGTTTCTACCACTTGCACCAACAGGCACAGACGTAGTAACTGGAGATGTTAGAATAGCAGAGAATAAGTATTTTAGATTCGGAGCTAGTGCTAATGCAGCTGGAAGTTTAATAATAGGGCATACAAACTTTGGATCACCATATAGTCAAATATTAGAAAATGGAACAGGTGATTTAAAAATATCAGCAACTAATTTAATATTAGAATCTGCTAATGCAGAAACATATATTGATTGTAATTTTAACAGCAGCGTAGACTTATATCACAACAATGTTAAAAAGTTTGCAACATTATCAACTGGAGCTTCAGTAACTGGGAGTCTTGGTATTAACACAACTAGTCCTAACACTCAAATAGAAATAGTTAATTCTGAGGATCAAACTTCAACTTTAAGGCTTACAACTAGCGATAATTCTTCTGGCAATGTTTCTGGTGAAATATCATTTGCGCTTGATGGATCAACTGTTGGAGCTAAAATACAAAGCATTATTAATGCGAATGAAGATGGCACTGATTTAAAGCTAGATTCTACTAATACTACTTTAACTGGAGATTTAACAGTATCAGGCGGTGATATTAGTTTAAGTGGAACAGGTAGAATACAAGGTGTCGATACAGTTAGTGCCTCAACTGACGCTGCTAACAAAGCTTATGTAGACGCTCACGTACCTACAGACACCCAAACTATATTGTTTAGTAATTTTCAGGACTCAGGAAGCACTACAAGTTCTTTAAGAATACCATTCAACACCTTAAACGAAACAACATCAAATCAATATTACAATCATTTTGATTGTCCTGCTGATGGTACTATAAAAAGAATAAGGATGCAAAATACAAGTGGAAGTTTAAGTACAAGTTTTACAACTATATTTGATATATGGAAAAATGCTACTGGTACACCAACACAATCATCAGGTTCTTTAACCGCTAGTGGTGGATCTATAGAATATGATCCTAACCTTAGTTTTTCAAAAGGTGACAATATTCAAATTGGTTATAGAAAAAGTGCAGGTGCTAAATACTGGCAAGGAGTTAGTGCGTCAATAATTTTAGAATTTGAACAAGTATAATGGCAAATATAAACGACAACATAAGAGGTAAAAAACTATTTAAAGAAGGGAGTTCTAAACAACTTGCATCTAAAGGTAGTGATGGAGAAATAACTGTATCTAAAGAGATATCAGATGATTTAGCATCATTAACAGATGTTAGTGATGTATTTAATGATGATGGATTATATCAGATTAATAGATTTTTAATAAAACAAATTGAAGATCTTAGAGAGGATGTAGAAGAACTACATGCGTTTATAAAGGATGCTTTTGGTAAAGACTCTTCATCTGCAGCTTCACAAGGTGCTAAAGGAGATACTGGAGCTCAGGGTCCAGCTGGCGCAGATGGAACTAATGGTTCTAATGGAAAAAACGGAGCTGATGGCAATAGTCATTTATCCAGTGTGCACTCTATAGTGTTTAACGCTAAATCAAAAAAAATAAATATAGTTCTTCTAGAAGGTAAAGGCGGCGAAGACGAAGTTACATATCAATTAGAAGTAGCGAATTAATAAAATTATGCTTAAAACTTTTTGGGACGAATTTAACGATAACTTAGAAGGACAAGTTAAAAATGTAAACGGTAGCTTTATGTTCATACCTTATATGTATGGATTAGATGATCATATATACAAAAGTTACATAAAAGAGTTATTAAAGCTAGACTGGTTGCATCATAAATTATATGTAGTTGGAGGTATACTTGAAGGTTTTCCAACAACAGATATAGATATATGTGTAACGGGTAAAGCTGATTATAGAACTAGAGAGTTAATGTTGCAAGCTAGAGCCATGGGGCCTTTTGATATGTATTGGGTTAAAACTTACGATAAAATATTTAAAGGTAAAGACAACGGAATAAAAGTTTGGAAGTTTGCTAAAGCACACGATCGTTGGACTAAACACGGCAAACAATGGAACGGTAAATGGAAGAAAAATGGATTATTTCACATGTCTGGATTGTTTCAACCAAAAGAAAATAGAAAATACAAAAAAAACGCAAAACAAATAAATTAATACAATGATAACATATAATTGGAACTGCAAGACAGTAGATGTATATCTTCAATCAGAAGGCGAAACAAATGTGGTTTATAACGTGCATTGGATTGTGACTGGTGTTTCAGAAGAATTAGATGCAAATGAAAAACCATATTTAGCAACCAGTATAGGAACCCAAATAGTGTTAATAGATCCTGATACTGATTTTATAGATTTTGAAGATTTAACTAATGAAATAGTTGTAGAATGGACAAAAAATGCTATTGGTGAAGAACAACTTCAAAAAATTGAAGAACATATTTCTTATCAAATAAATGAACTAGTAAACCCAACGTCTATTACTATGACAATAGAAAATTAAAGTAACGCTTAAATGCGTAATACTTAACTATATGTAAAACAACTTAAATTTAATAAAATGGCAAAAAAAATAAAAAAAGAAGAATTAACTAAACTTCAAGAATTAGTAAAAAACCATAATCAACACCAATTAAGATTAGGTGAATTAGAAATTACTAAGCACGAATTACTACACAGCGTGTCAAGCATACAGCAAGATCTTCAAAAGTTTCAAGACGAACTAAAAGAATCTTACGGCGAGGTTAGCATTGATATAAATGACGGTAAAATAGCAAAAAATGAGCCTAGTAAGAAAGATTAGTATAGGCCGAGATTATAAAAATGACGCTATGCATTACGCCGTTGGTCAAGAGGTGTACGGTGGTCATGTTATAGAAAGTATAATAGAAGAAGAAGACAAGTATTCTATTTATATTAAAAAAAACAACGAAACACTTCCGTGGAAAGACTTTAATAAAAACATGGCAATTGCTGTCGAGTATAATTTAGAGTATTAATGAATAGTGTTTTTGATTTTATAGTAAAACCATTTAGCAAAAGAAATAATAATAAAGTTGAATTAAATGGTTCTGAGTTAATATTAAACACAGAAATGCAAAACCACCAATATGTGAGCAGGCATGGCGTTGTTGTTTCAACACCATTAGCTTATTGTTCTGAAATAAAACCAGGTGATGAAGTAATAGTACATCATAATGTTTTTAGAAGGTTTTATGATGTAAGAGGTAAAGAGAAAAATAGCAGAAGCTACTTAAGAGAAGACTTATTTCTTGTTCAACAGAACCAAGTATATGCTTATAAAAGAAGCGAAGAATGGAGAGCTGTTAAAGGTTTTTCTTTTATCAAGCCGCTACAGCAGATTGATACAATGCAGTTAAGCAATGAGATTGTAGGTAAAGGCGTAGTAAAGCATAGCGATGGCTACATGGAAAAAGGTGCGTTAGTTTCTTTTAAACCAGGTTCAGAGTACGAGTTTTTTATAGAAAACGAAAGACTATATAGGGTTCCAAATAAATTTATTACAATTAAATATGAATATAAAGGAAACGAAGAAGAGTATAATCCAAGCTGGTCACAAAGCAGTTGAGGAGTTAATAAAAGTTGCAAAAGAGCCTATTGTTGATTCAGATGATGATATATCTGCTGATAGACTTAAAAACGCAGCAGCAACTAAAAAACTAGCTATTTTTGATGCTTTTGAAATATTAACAAGAATACAATCAGAAGAAGCTATTTTAGAAGATAAGCCAAAAGATGAAAGTAAAAAAACTTTTAGTGGTTTTGCAGAAAGGAGGTCTAAATAATGTACGAGCAGAGTTTATATAAAATAATACAACCTGTAAAAATAAACACATTAAACAGATTAAATAAATCTAAAAAATGGAAATATGGCTATAATAAAGAAAATGATATTATAGTTATAAGCAAAACAGGTCAAATAGGTGAAGTATACGAAATACAAGGGCTTAAAATAGCGCTTCCTAAGGCTCCAAAAAATTTAATTAAAGGCAACAACTGCTGGGAGCCTGAAAAATATCCTAAAGAGCTTAAAAACATTGCAAGCGTATTTGAATGGAGAGATTACCCCAGCAGCTTCAAGGCTAAGTGGGAAAATTATATTGATAATGAATTTAAAAAAAGAGAAGAAGGTCATTGGTTCTATAATAGAAGCCTGGCTACTTACATTACTGGCACTCATTTTATGTACTTGCAGTGGTCCAAGATTGATGTTGGGAAGCCAGACTTTAGAGAAGCAAACAGACTATTCTTTATATTCTGGGAAGCTTGTAAAGCCGACTCACGATGTTATGGAATGTGTTATCTTAAGAACCGCCGTTCCGGATTCTCTTTCATGTCTTCAGCAGAAACCGTTAATTTGGCAACAATTACATCAGATGCACGGTACGGTATCTTGTCTAAGTCTGGTTCCGATGCTAAGAAAATGTTCACAGACAAAGTCGTACCAATATCAGTCAACTACCCGTTCTTTTTCAAACCCATCCAGGACGGTATGGACAGGCCAAAAACCGAGCTCGCCTATAGAATACCTGCCTCCAGACTTACCAGAAAGTCAATACAAAACAAAAAAGATCAAGAATTACTTGAAGGATTAGATACAACGATTGACTGGAAAAACACTGGCGATAATAGTTATGACGGTGAAAAATTAGCTTTATTAGTACACGACGAGAGCGGTAAATGGGAAAGACCTGACAATATATTAAATAACTGGAGAGTTACAAAAACTTGCCTTAGGTTAGGATCTAGAGTTATTGGTAAATGTATGATGGGTTCAACTTCTAATTCATTAGATAAAGGTGGAGAAAATTTTAAAAAACTATACTACAACTCAGATGCTAGTAAAAGAAACAGGAATGGACAGACTAGCTCAGGATTATATTCTCTGTTCATACCTATGGAATGGAACTACGAAGGATTCATTGATTCTTATGGACACCCTGTTTTCGATACTCCAAAAGAACCAGTTGAAGGGCCTCATGGCGACCTAATAGACATAGGTGTTGTAGAGCATTGGAATAACGAAGCAGATGGTTTAAAAGGCGACCAAGACGCTTTAAATGAGTTTTACAGACAGTTTCCAAGAACTGAAGAACATGCTTTCAGGGACGAAACAAAAAACAGTATATTTAATTTAGTAAAAATATACGAACAAATAGATTACAATGAAGACTTGAGAAACACTAATGTTGTTTCTACAGGAAGTTTTCAATGGCAAAACGGAGTAAAAGACAGCGTGGTAAGTTTTTTACCAAACTCTAACGGAAGATTTAAATTAACTTGGGTGCCAAATTACTCTTTACAAAATAAGCAAGTTTTAAAAAATGGTATAAAACATCCAGGTAATGAACATATAGGTGCTTTTGGTTGTGATAGTTACGATATCTCAGGAACAGTTGATGGAAATGGATCTAAAGGTTCTTTGCATGGATTAACTAAGTTTTCAATGGAAGATGCTCCACCTAATTCTTTTTTTTTAGAATACGTGGCTAGACCACAAACGGCAGAAATGTTTTTTGAAGATGTTTTAATGGCTTGTGTTTTTTATGGCATGCCTCTTTTAGCTGAAAATAATAAACCTAGATTATTATATTATTTTAAAAGAAGAGGTTACAGAGGTTATTCAATGAATAGACCTGATAAGATATGGAACAAGCTGTCTGTTGCGGAAAAAGAAATAGGTGGCATACCAAATTCTAGTGAAGATATAAAACAAGCTCATGCTGCTGCTATTGAGTCTTATATAGATAAGTATGTAGGATTAAAATCAGATTCACAATATGGTGATATGTATTTTAACAGAACTCTAGGTGATTGGGCTAAGTTTGATATAAACAAAAGAACAAAATTTGATGCAGCTATAAGTTCTGGGTTAGCTATAATGGCTTGCAATAGGCACTTATATAGACCTGTTGCTAAAATAGAAAAACAACCAATAAATATAAAAATCGCTAAGTTTAGTAATGGCGGTAGTTTATCAAAAATAATAAAATAACATATGGCTGATTCAGTTGTAAAAAGTTTTTTTCCTAGTCAAGTTACTAGTGATCAAGAAAAAGCCTCTCAAGAGTATGGCTTAAAAGTTGGTAGAGCTATACAAGACGAGTGGTTTAAAACTACAAACGGTGCTAATAGATACAGAAGTAACCAAAACACATTTCATAGGCTAAGATTATATGCTAGAGGCGAACAGTCAATACAAAAGTATAAAGATGAATTATCTATAAATGGTGATTTGTCTTATCTTAATTTAGATTGGAAACCAGTTCCTATTATACCAAAGTTTGTTGATATTGTTGTTAACGGTATATCAGAAAGAACTTTTGACATAAAAGCATATTCTCAAGATCCTTATGGTATAAGTAAGCGTACTGCTTATATGGAATCTATAATAAGAGATTTACAAACTAAAGAAATTAATGAATATGTCAACGAAAACTTAGGTGTAAATCTTTTTGAAAACAAACCTGAATCATTACCAGAAACAAAGGAAGAACTTGAGTTGCATATGCAGTTAACATATAAGCAAAATGTTGAAATTGCAGAAGAGCAAGCTATAAATGTATTACTAGATGGTAATAAATATGATTTAACAAGAAAGAGAGTTAACTACGACTTAACAACTCTAGGTATTGGTGCTGTAAAAAATAGATTTTCTGAATCTGAAGGCGCCGTCGTAGAGTATGTTGACCCTGCTTATTTAGTTTACTCATATACAGAGTCTCCTTATTTTGATGATATATATTATGTAGGTGAAATAAAGTCAGTTCATATAAATGAATTAAAAAAGCAGTTTCCTAATCTTAGTAAAGATGATTTAGAAGCTATAAGCAAGACATCGTTTCAAAGCAGCGGCTCTTATGACACAACAATGTCAAATTATGATAACTCTGACTCTAATACTGTTCAGATATTATATTTTAATTATAAAACCTACATGAACGAGGTTTATAAAGTTAAAGAAACATCTACAGGTGCTGAAAAGATAATAATAAAAGATGATCAATTTAACCCGCCAGAAGAAATACTAGAACAATATGGTATACAAAAAATAGGTAGATCTTTAGAGGTTTTATATGAAGGTGTTTTAGTCTTAGGAACAGATAAATTACTTAAATGGGAAATGGCTAAAAACATGTTAAGGCCTAAAAGCGATTTCACTAAAGTTAAAATGAACTACAGTATCTGTGCACCTCGTATGTATAAAGGTCAAATAGAGTCTTTAGTAAGTAGAATTACTGGCTTTGCTGATATGATACAACTAACGCACTTAAAACTACAGCAAGTATTATCGCGTATGGTGCCAGATGGTGTTTACTTAGACGCTGATGGTTTAGCGGAAGTTGATCTTGGCAATGGCACAAACTACAACCCTCAAGAAGCTTTGAATATGTTTTTTCAAACAGGTTCTGTTATAGGTAGATCATTCACACAAGAAGGAGACTTAAATCCTGGAAAAGTACCAATTCAAGAAATAGCAAGTGGATCTGGTGGTAATAAAATACCACAATTAATAAACACCTATAATTACTATCTACAAATGATACGTGATGTCACTGGTCTTAACGAGGCTAGAGACGGAGGAACTCCTTCAAAAGACGCTTTAGTTTGTGTTCAAAAACTAGCGGCAGCAAATTCAAATACAGCTACTAGGCATATATTAACAAGTGGTTTGTTTATAACATCTGACTTAGCTCAAAACTTATCGTTAAGAATATCAGATATATTAGAGTTTTCACCTACAAGAGACGCCTTTATACAACAAATAGGTGTTCACAATGTAGCAACTTTAGATGAATTAAGTGAATTACATTTGTACGATTTTGGTATATTTATAGAGCTACAGCCAGATGAAGAAGAAAAAACAGTTTTAGAAAACAATATACAAATGGCTTTGGCTCAAAAATCTATAGATCTAGAAGATGCAATAGATATTAGAAACGTAAAAAGTATAAAGTTAGCAAATTCTTTATTAAAATTAAGAAGAAAAAAGAAGTTAGAGCGAGATCAGCTAATGCAACAACAAAACATACAAGCTCAAGCTCAAGCTAATCAGCAGTCCCAGCAAGTTGCTGCTCAGTTAGAGGTTCAAAAACAAACCGCTCTTACTCAAAGCAAAATACAGCTAGAGCAAGCTAAACTAAGCTTTGAATCTCAAAAACTACAAACAGAAGCACAGCTTAAAAAAGGTTTAATGGCATATGAGTTTCAAATAAACATGAAACTTCAAGAAATGCAGTCTAATGTTGTTTCTTCAAAAGATGAAATTAAAGAAGACCGTAAAGACGAAAGAACTAAAATACAAGCATCACAACAAAGCCAACTAATAGCACAAAGAAAAGATAATTTACCGCCAAAAAACTTTGAATCATCTGGAAATGATGTAATGCAAGGTGGATTTGGTTTAGGTTCTTTTGAACCTAGGTGATTATAGTAAATAATAATTATATAATATTTTATCATGAAAGAAAACAAAGAACAACAGTCTAAAAAAGACGAAGTTAAAAAGCAAATTGAAGTAGACACGCCAGTTGTTCAAGACGGCGAAGGCACTATAAAGATAGATTTATCAAAACTAAACAACGTAAAAAAAGAAGTTGTTTCTGAAGAAGAAAAAACCGAAATTAATGACGCTGTAGAAGAACAAGGTGTTATCGAAGAAGTAAAGCAAGAAGTTGCTACTGAAGAAAAAACAGAGTTAGAAGACACTCCTGTTTTAGAAGAAATAACAGATGAGCATGTTGAAGAAAAAACAGAAGAACTAACTGAAGAAGTTGAAGAAGCTGTTGCTGAGGCGCAAGCCACTGGTGATCCTTTGCCAGAAAATATACAAAAGGTAGTAGATTTTATTAATGAAACAGGTGGAAGTTTAGAAGACTATGTTAAACTAAACAAAGATTACTCTTCATTAAACGAGTCTCAAATAATAAAAGAGTATTATCAAGCAACTAAACCTCATTTAGACAAAGAAGATATAGATATTTTAATGGAAGATTTTCTATATGACGAAGAGCTAGATGAGCCAAAAGATATACGTAAAGCTAAAATTGCATTTAAAGAAGAGGCTGCTAAAGCAAAAAAACATCTTGAAAAACTTAAAAGCAACTATTACGAAGAAATTAAAGCTGGATCTAAATTAAATCCAGAACAACAAAAAGCGGTTGATTTTTTTAATCGCTATAATAAAGAAAAAGAACAATCTATTAAGATTGAAGAACAACAAAAAACAGCGTTTAATAACAAGACAAACGACGTTTTCAATGATAATTTCAAAGGTTTTGAATATTCTGTTGGAGACAAAAAATACCGTTTTAACGTTAAAGACGCTAAAGGAGTAAAGTCAAACCAAAGTGATATTAATAATTTCGTCAAGAAGTTCTTGAATGAAAAAAATGAAATGTCAGATGCTTTGGGTTATCACAAATCTTTATTTACAGCCATGAACCCTGACGCTGTTGCAAAACATTTTTATGAGCAAGGAAAATCTGATGCTATAAAAACTAGCGCTGCTACTGCTAAGAACGTAGATATGGAGCCGAGACGGGGCCATGAAAAAACTACAACTTCAAACGGCTGGACAGTAAGATCTGTTAATGGACTTGATACTTCTAAATTACGAATGAAAATAAGAAAAAAATAAAAAACTAAAAACTAAAAATTAAAAATTATGGCTGGAACATTTCCGGGCACTGGTGCCCAATTGAATCACCAAACTCCACGTCCTACTAAAGGCTTGTTTGCGGACAACTACCTTTCTTTGACAGACATGGATTTCACAAAACAGTTCTTACCAGAAGTGTATGAAAAAGAAGTAGAAAGATACGGTAATCGTACTATTTCTGGATTTTTACGCATGGTAGGAGCAGAAATGCCTATGGCTTCTGACCGAATTGTATGGTCTGAGCAAGGGCGTTTACACATCGCTATGGACGATTGTAAAGTAACTGTAGCTAACGCTGCTGCTAATCATGTAACTTTTATTGATGATCCAGCTGGAACTGCCGGATTACAAACAAAAGAGCAAAAAGCGGCATTAATTAACGCTGGCCAAACAGTTATCGTTGCTAAAGATGGTATTGTAATTAAAGCTAGAGTAACAACTGGAGGTACAGGTGCTAATGCACATATTGTTGTAGCGCCTTACGGAGCTCAAAATTTAAACACAATCTTAGGTGGTGGCAATGCTACTATTGAAGGAGTTGCTGTTTTTGTTTATGGTTCTGAATACAAAAAAGGATCTTCAGGAATTGCAGCTCAACCTGATGCTAAATTCACTCAGTTCAACAACAAACCAATTATACTAAGAGAAAAGTATAGTGTTAATGGTTCTGACGTTGCTCAAATTGGATGGGTTGAAGTAACTACTGAAGCTGGAACTGGAGGGTACTTATGGTACTTAAAGTCTGAGCATGAAGCTAGATTACGTTTTGAAGACTACTTAGAAATGTCTATGATTGAAGCTGTTAAAGATAATGGTGGTGGAGCTGGAGCTTCTGCTGGTGACCTTGGTTTTACCGGTAGTGAAGGTATGTTTGCTGCTATTGAAGACAGAGGATTAGTATTTAACGACCCAGATTTTGCCTCAACAGCTGCTAACGCACCAGGAATTGCTGATTTTGATGCAATTTTAGGTGAATTAGATAAGCAGGGTGCTATCGAAGAAAACATGCTTTTCTTAGACCGCGCAACTTCTTTAGATATTGATATTATGTTAGCTGCTCAAAATGCTTATGGAGTTGGCGGAACGTCTTACGGTGTATTTGAAAACTCTGAAGATATGGCTTTGAACCTAGGATTTAACGGTTTCCGTAGAGGATCTTATGATTTCTACAAAACAGATTGGAAATATTTAAATGACTCAACTACAAGAGGAATGATAAAAGATATTCTTGGTGTTGTTGTGCCTGCAGGTACTTCTACTGTTTATGACCAAATTTTAGGACAGAATATTCAAAGACCATTTTTACACGTACGCTACAGAGCTTCTGAAGCAGACGATCGTAGATTAAAATCTTGGATTACTGGATCTGTTGGCGGAAACTTTACAAGTGACGTTGATGAAATGAATGTTAACTTCTTGTCTGAAAGAGCATTATGCGTTCAAGCGGCTAACAACTTTGTACTTCTTAAGAAAACAGCAAATTTCTAATAAGAAGGTAAATTAATGTAATTATTACCCTCGTTATATCGACGGGGGTAATTATTACTTTTATTAACTATTTAATTATATTATATCATGGCTAAAAAAGCTAAAGCAGAAGAAATTGTTGAGGTTGCACCTCAGGTAGTGGCTACAAAAAAACCACAATCTCCACCTGCAAAACCAGAGTGGGAAATAAAAGACAGATTATATACATTAACAGAAAATTTTGGAAGTCCAATTGTTTTTACTATAGCGTCTAAACACAGCACTAAATTTCCATTATTATATTTTGATGAAAAACTAGGTTATCAAAGAGAATTAAGATATGCTACAAATATGGCATCTCCTTTTGTAGATGAGCAAAAAGGACAGGCAACTTTAGGTAGAATAGTTTTTAGAGACGGTAAATTGTTTGTTCCAAAACAAGAAGTTGCTTTGCAAAAACTTTTATCTTTATATCACCCTCTTAGAAATAAATATTTTGTAGAAAACAAGCCAAAAGAAAGAGCTGTAAACGAGTTAGAATATATCAATTATGAAATTGAAGCACTACTTGCTGCAAAACAAATGGATATTGAAGGCTCAGAAGCTATACTAAGAGTTGAATTTGGCGAAGAAGTTGACAGTTTGTCTTCTAGTGAATTAAAAAGAGACGGATTAGTTTTCGCAAAAAGAAATCCTGTTTTATTTCTACAATTAGCAAATGATGAAAATGTAGAACTAAGAAACATTGGAATAAAAGCAGTAAACCAAGGTATTATTAATTTATCTCAGGATCAAAGAACTTTTACTTATGGTAGTACTGGTAGAAAATTAATGACCGTACCATTTGATGAACATCCATACTCCGCTTTAGCGGCATTCTTTAAAACAGATGAAGGCATGGAAGTTTATAAACACATAACTAAAAAAATATAAGTTATCATTATAGTAGTTAGGCTACCTTAATGGTGGCCTAATTATTATTAATAAAAAATTATATGGCAGTAAGCGTAGATACAGTATATCAGAAAGTTTTAGGTATATTAAATAAAGAACAAAGAGGCTATGTTACCGCCCAAGAATTTAACTTATTTGCTAATCAAGCACAGTTAGATTTATTTGAGCAGTATTTTTACGACATAAATCAGTTTGGTAGAATTCCTGGCAACAGCACTAAATATTCTGACATGTTAAACATGTTGGACAAAAAAATATCTCCCTTTAAAACATCAGCATCACTAACTTACGACGCTGTTAATAATCACTTTGACTTACCGGCAGACGTATACAGGCTAGGAACAGTAATATACTCAAACTCAACCACTGATGGTTTTGGCGTAACAAGCACTGAGCAAATAGAAGCCGAGAGAGTTAATCAAAACGAAATATTATACATAAACTCATCACCATTAACAAAACCCGTTAATACACGCCCTATATACACCCAAAACAGCTCTGGGCTTAATGTTTATGGTGCGTCCGAGCTAATAACTAATGTTTCTTGCGCTTACATAAAAAAACCGGCAAAAGTTCAATGGGCTTATACTATAGTCTTTGATGAGCCTTTATATAATGCGTCTCAATCTGTTGACTTTGAATTAGAGCCATCAGAAGAAACAGAATTAGTTATAAAAATACTTGAACTATCTGGTTTATTAATAAAAGATTATAATTTATATAACGCAGTTAATCAAGAAGAGATAGAAACTATACAACAAGAAAAATCTTAATAAATGGCACTAATAAATCAAACTAATGAGCAATATTACGAAGGCCCAGATGGTGTCTGGAACAGTTTAGATGAAGATTATGGCAATTATCAGTTTATATCTTTAAAAGATATTATAAATAATTTCATTATTTCTTATGTAGGTGAAGGCAAGATTATTAGTAAAATAAAAAGAACTGATATTGCTTTTCACGCGCAGAGAGGTATACAAGAATTTAATTTTGATTTATTACCCTCGTTCAAGTCTCAAGAAATAGAAATAGGACCACAGCTATATATGGTTCTACCTCAAGACTATGTTAATTATGTTAAGTTAACATGGGTTGATGATAGTGGAATAGAACACGTAATATATCCAGCAATAAAAACTAGCGATCCTTTACCTATAGTGCAAGACAGCAATTACGAGTACACCTTTGATAACAACGGTGAAATAATTTATGCTCAAGATTCAGAAACCCTTAAAAGATTTAAATTAGATCGCAAAGGAGAAGATGCTTTAACAAATGATAATAACAGTGATTTAATACATCAACATTTTTTAGGTAGAAGATATGGTATTAACCCTGAAAACGCACAATCTAACGGTGTGTTTTATATAGACCAAATAAAAGGATTAATACATTTTAGCTCAGATATGGTTAATCGCGTAGTTACATTGAAGTATATAAGCGACGGCCTTGCTAAAGATGAAGAAATGACAGTTCATAAGTTTGCTGAAGAAGCTTTATATAAGTATATAGCTCATGCTATTTTATCGACTAGAATAAACACTCCAGAATATATTATAGCAAGGTTTAAACGGGAAAAGCAAGCCGCTAGAAGAAATGCTAAATTAAGATTATCTAATATAAAAATAGAAGAAATTACGCAGGTTATGCGTAACAAATCTAAACAAATAAAACATTAATATATGCCGGAATTTGTACATGTTTTCCAGACTGGAAGAATGAATAAAGACCTCGATGAGCGATTAATACCTAACGGTGAATATCGCGACGCTTTAAACTTAGATTTAGCAAACTCAGAGAGATCAAATGTGGGTGTTTTACAAAACGTAAAAGGCAATATTGAGCTTAGAAGTAAACAAAATGATGTTTTATGGCAAGCTAACTACATAGAAGACCTTGTAAACCCAGTATGTATTGGCTCAACAGTAGATGAAGCTAATGAAAAAATATATTGGTTTATAGCGTCTGACAATGTTAGTGCTATAGCTGAATATGATCAAACTACAGGCTTTATACACCCTGTTCTTGTAGACACTCAAGGTGTTTTAAATTTTACAAAAGATTATTTAATAACTGGAATAAACATATTAGATAAATTTTTATTTTGGACAGACGATCAAACAGAACCTAAAAAAATAAATATAGAAAAATTTAAAACAGGATCTACTAACTTTCTAACCCACACAGTTGTACCAAGCTACGATCCAATTTCTAATTCGTATTCTAATATTATATCTGGAAGACCTAATTTTTTAGAAGAAGATGTTACTGTTGTTAAAAAATCTCCACTAGGTCCTATAATACCGCTAATGGAACCATCTTTAGTCGGTGGTTTTGGAACTGGTATTACCCCAGTAACCACACAGTTGACAACACCTTCTGGTATGTTAAACTTTACTTATATAGAAGATACTGTTAATGACCCTTTGCTTTCCATACCTTTAGACACCTACGGCGCATATTTAGCTAATATAGCTGATAATTCTAATTATTATCAAAATAGTTCCATACCCAACTGGAACGGTACAGTAACTTTTGAAACTTCATTTCCTCCTAATTGGCAAGAAGGCAGTTTAGTGCTTCTTAAGTCTGATTTTGTAGATAGTTTTTTTGAAAACTATGATTGGGAAATAACCATACTAGTAGATTCTGTTGTTAACAATGTTGTAGTTGGTAAAATTCAAGCAATATCATCAGATATAGAAAGATTTGATGACGACACTGGTAACCCTCAAATATATAACTGGGAGTGTTTACTTGTGGAAGAAGCTCCTATGTTTGAGTATGTATTTCCAAGATTTGCATATAGATGGAAATATATAGACAACGAATACTCTTGTTTTTCTCCATTTTCAGAAGTTGCTTTTATAGGTTCTAAGTTTGAGTATATATCAACAGACGGCTATAACATAGGTATGACTAATTTAACTAGACAGTTAACTCTGTCTGGAATAACATGGGGTTCTGATGAAGTTGTTGAAGTAGATATACTTTACAAAGAAGATGGAAAAAATGTAGTATACACAGTAGAGACATTAAAAAAAGAAGAATACACAACTCTTCCTACTACTTTTGAAGTAAAAAAAGAATTAATAGGAGCAGCTATTGAGTCTAACCAGATATTAAGACCATGGGATAATGTTCCATTAAAAGCGAAAGCTCAAGAGGTAATTGGCAATAGAATTGTTTATGGAAATTACCTACAAAACAGAGACGTGCCTGTTACTAAAATAAATTTAGCTTATAGAAACGACAACCACCAAGCTGTATTGTTTCCTGAGAAAATGAAACTTCCAAACAAGTCTGTTAAGTCTATAAGAACATATCAAGCAGGTATTGTATATATAGATGAATACGGAAGAGAAACACCTGTTTTTTCAAGCAAAGAAAGTGGTGTTAAAGTAGATATAAGAGACTCAGATAAAGCCAATAAACTTATAGTATCTCCATTAAATACGCCACCAGGCTGGGCAACGCATTACAAGTTTTTTATAAAAGAAAACTCAAATGAGTATTATAATTTAGCTTTAGACAGATTTTATTTAGCTGAAGACGGAAATATATGGCTTTCTTTTCCTTCTTCTGAAAGAAATAAAGTAGATGAAGAAACTTACTTAATACTTAAAAAACAACACGATAACGATATATCCGTCAAAGAACTGCATAGATATAAAATACTATCAATAAAAAACTCGGCTCCAGAATATATATCCACCTTTGATCAAATAGTTCAATCTTCAGTCTGTACAATATCTGTTGTTCCAGACGCACTTAGTCTACTTGTTGTTTTTGAAGGTCCAAATATAACACAAAATTCTGATTTTGGCAAAGCTCTTAATGGCGGTAAAATTAGATTTACTTTTGGAGGATCCTTAAGTGATGTATATACTGTTGAAAGATCAAGAGTTGGAACAGATAATGTAACTTATAGCGTTATATTAAAAAAACCACTAGGTCCAGACGCTTCTTTTTTAACAACATTAAGCGTTGGTAATAATATTGGTGTAGATATTTTTGCTACAGAGAAAAAAGATTTACCAGAATTTGAAGGTAGATTTTTTGTAAAAATAAATAGAAACTACGCTTTTGACGAAAACATTATAAAGTCTTTTTCTGACTTTGAGTTTCAATACGGTATATTAGCAGAGTCAAATCCTTTTAAAGGCAGAATAAATCAACCTCAGTTTGGTGGATTTATTTTTGGTATTCCAATAGGCGATCAAGGTGAATACCCTGATAGAGTTATATGTTACTCTGACAATGGATGTGATCAAAGTGATAATTCGTGCGGTAGTAGTTACGCAAGTAGAGCAAAACTTAATGGTTGGAATTTAGGCGTTGGAAGTGATATGATAGGTTCTAACTCTCATTTTGCAAACTGGCAGCCGCCAACTAGAAATTCAAATAAATTTGGAATACAAGTTTTAAGAAATATTAGCACGGGAACATGGATTGATTTAAACTTTGGAACAGTTTTAAGTACTAGTAATAGCACTAGAACTGGAGGAACTCCTTCGAACCCTAATGGATATATAAGTACGGGCGCTACAATTAGATTTCAAGCACAAAAAACACTAGCTGGTGTTGTTGAAGCTGGAACATATACTAGAGCCTACAATATACGCTTCTCTACGGCAATGTACAGAAAAAGAGGTAAAAGAATAAAACCAGGTACAAACCCTTGTAAAAGTAGTAGCGAACCCTGGAACAAGGGATACGCTATATACATAGAATTAGATGATCCAATAATGGAAGATTGGATGCCTGACGCAAACGATTGGGGTAGATTAGAAGCTGTTTTACCTAGTCTTCAGGTTGTTCAACCAATAACAAGTGAAAACAACGAAACATTAACATCTACAAATCCTGCAATTTTTGAAACAGAACCAAAAGAAAAGGTTGATTTAGATCTTTATTACGAAGCTAGTGAATCAAAACCTATATCAGGATTTAATACTCCAGAACAAGAACTTAACTGGTTTAATTGTTTTTCTTTTGGTCAAGGGGTTGAATCTAATAGAATTAGAGACGATTTTAATGCTCCATTTATAAGCAAAGGAGCAAAAGTCTCTACTGTTCTAGACGAACCTTACGCCGCTGAAAGAAGAGGTAGTGGTTTTATATTTTCTCAAATATTTAATTCAACTTCAGGTATAAATAGATTAAATCAGTTTATACAAGCAGAACCTATAACAAAAGACCTAAACCCTATTCACGGCACGATACAAAAACTTTATGCTAGAGATACAGATCTTATAACATTATGTGAAGATAAATGCTTTAGAGTTTTAGCAAACAAAGATGCTTTGTTTAATGCTGATGGAAATTCACAATTAACAGGTAATAGAGCGGTATTAGGGCAGACAGTTCCATATTCAGGTGATTATGGAATATCTAAAAACCCTGAATCTTTTGCTTCATTTGCATTTAGATCTTATTTTACAGACAAAAACAGAGGTACTGTAATAAGATTATCTAGAGATGGCATTACAGATATAGGCTCCAAGGGTATGTCTGATTTTTATGCAGATAATTTAAAAACATCTAAAACTATAATAGGTCTTTATGATGATGATAAAGGTTTGTATCACTTGTCTTTAGACAAACTATCTAATCAATGGAAGAACACTTTTAGCTCAAGCCAGGAGTATCAATTAAACCCAGACTGTAATGTTGATACAAATAAACCTGTTTTACAAACAACTGTCTCTTTTAAAGAAGAGGTTGATGGGTGGACAAGTAGAAAGTCTTTTGTTCCTGAAAGTGGTGTTAGTTTAAATAATATATTTTACACTTTTAAAGATGGTAGAATATACGAGCATTCTTTAAGTGCAACAGCTAATAACTTTTATAGAATACAATATGATAGTTCTTTTAATGTTATAGTAAATGAAATGCCTCAAGTAGTCAAAGGTTTTAGCACTATAAACTACACAGGAACAAGATCTAGACTTTTGCAATATCAAAAAGATCAGAATTTTTATTCTATAGCGGAGTTAAGCGCTAATCAAATTATACCTACTTCAGTTCAAGAAAAAAGAGCTGGATGGTATGTTAACTTTGTTAAAACAGATTTAGAAGGTGGTGAAATAAAAGAGTTTCAGAAAAAAGAAGGTAAATATTTTAACTTTATAAAAGGA
>Ga0181395_1000267_pt1 | contig 21887 bp, 47 predicted proteins | sample 18SPOviralmetaG_FD_130124 | JGI IMG/M metagenome (GOLD analysis project Ga0181395, IMG submission 130124) | Marine viral communities from the oligotrophic San Pedro Time Series (SPOT) site, San Pedro Channel, CA, USA - 18 SPOT_SRF_2010-12-16 | ecosystem: Environmental > Aquatic > Marine > Strait...
AGGAATAAACAGGAAGACTATTTCCTGCATCAATATATACTCTATTCAATTCATTAGGAGCCATAAATTGCAATTCTGTTTGAGGACTTGCAGAAGTATTTTGTATTGAAATAAATTCTAAAAATCCTGTTGGAATTGAAATATACTTAGTACCTGCAACTGTGTCTGTTGTTGTATTAACAGCCATTTCACGTAAGCGTAAATCTTTTGCATGACGTGACTCTGCTAAATCAATAAACGTATCTATATTCGTTGTTAGATCGTCTCTATTAAGATAACTTGCAATCTCCGTTTTTAAATTTGAATAAGTATCTAATGCCATTTAAACTCTTCCTGTCCATACTCGAAATGCTCTATTATCACTATCGTTCAACCATCTTTTAAAACGAACATGATCTAATATATCTCCATTAGGAGACATAATTTTTTGTTTTGCTAATTGCTCAACAATAACCAAGGGGATAGAAGCAACATGATTTAATTCTCCTGTTTTACTTTTTCCTTCCCCCAGGCTTTGTTTAATTTTATTTTCTTCAATAACAGGGGTAACATCTTGCGTTCTTTCAATGTGAAATTTACCTTCACTTTCATCGGCAATAAAATTAGTATCAACAATATCTTTTGAAATAGGTAATTTCTTTGACATTATGATGATAGCTCAGTTACTGAAATTTGCCCTGCTGCTGTTGCGTATGCAGATACACTATCAGATGGACTTGTTTTTACAGTTATTGAATCATTGGCACTCAATAACAATCCATCTTTGTTAGCAGCAGTTCCTTCTAATTTAATATAAGCATCAACTGTTGTTGACACATGAACCAAATATACATCAGCAGATATAGCTGTTGCTAAAACTCCTGCACCTGAATGATCTTGTACTGTATATTTGATCGGTCTGTATTGATATGTGTGTGCCATAATATTCCTATCTTCTAATGACGTAACTTATGTCAGCAGTACAAGAAGCAGTTTGTTCACCATTACTACGAATATTAATAGCGTCTCCTTCTTCTACTAATATTTCGCTACCAATTGATAATGCTACTCCACTTTCATCTGCTGTTGCATCTGGAAGAGTTGCATCAACACCTGTGTCTGCACCATTTTTCAAAATGTCAAAAGTTGTATCTGCATCTATGACAGTATGTACGTTCATAATAATATCTTTAATTTTTCCCCTATCAGGAATTACACATACAGGACTTGCATTATCTGCTGTTTGTATAGCAGTCATATTGCCACCCATAATAAAATAATCATTTAAAGTTCTCATTTTTTCCTCTTATTGTTCCGAGTAATACTCTTCAATATAAGGGGCCTATAAAGGCCCCCTTAAATTCTTAACTTAACCTAAAATTAAGAAGTAGTTAAATCTGCAACTATACCTGATGCGCCTTCGTTTCTTGAAACAACGCCACCTTCCATTAACAATAACATGTGAGTGTTATCGCCTGTTTTTGCTAGTTGAGTATTTTCAAAAGGTCTTAAAACATTGAAACCCCAAAATTCAGAATCTAATACGAAACAATCTCTGTCTCTTTGGAATCTGTTAGGTTTAACTGTTAAAGTACCGAAATCAGATTGATATACATCTACACTTGCTACAATAGTTTGTGCAGGTACTTCTCTAATAGCAGTAGAGCCACCTGTAAAACCAGAGATAGCTTGTTTATTAAATGGACCCACCATAATAGTGTCTGGGTTTCCACCTGCAACATAACATTCTCTGATTACTTCTTTTAACATAGACTCTGCGAAAGCTCTTTGAGTACCATCAGTTGCAGTACCAGTTGGAACACCATTAGTATGTGCTGCAACTGCTCCACCTGCACCTAAAGAAGAGTTTGTATTTATCCAAGTTCTTAACCCTGCTGTTTTTCTAGCTGCATTTGATGCACCTACAGTTGGGATTACGTTAGCTTGGCAAATACCTGCTTCGACGTCTCTTTTCAGCTCCTTGCTATTTTTTGCGAGGCTATATGCTAATTGAGTGCTGCGTCCAGCAGCATCTACTGCATCGTCTGTACCAGTAATGATAAAGTTTTTTGCATAGATTTGCGTGTAGTTGTGAAGTTCTTTTGTAGCCACCTGTGCCGTTGCTGCGTAGTCGTCTCCTTCTACTTGAAAGTTTGATGCACTTGCTGCTGCTAAAGAGTCTGTAAGCCACTTAAACTGTGTGTTAGTAGCTTTGCCTTTACCCATGCTAGAAAACATTGGGGTATCTGTTGGACTTATTGAATATATAATGTCCTCTAGCTGCTCCCTGATGCCTTTCATATCATAGGTATCAAAAGTATTTCCTGGCTGTGCCATGATAATTTTCTCCTAAAGTTGTTGAGCTTCTGTCCAAGCAAGAAAAGCATCTTTTGCTTTTTTATCATTCCCCTTATTGGGATTGCTTTTTAAAGAAGCCATTGCTTTTTGAATAGCAGACGTCTCTTCCGAAGATGTTGGCTGTGAACCAGAGGTAGTTACTTTAGGAACTCGTTTAACTTTCTTTTTATCTAGTTTTGCTTTTTTTAAATTATCTAATTGCATTGCGTTGTACGCTACCAAAACTGTTCTATGATCAGTTAAATTTTGTAATTCCGTTTCTGTAAATCCTTGTGTTATTAAAAAGTTTTTAATATCATTTTGGATTTTAGGAGCTTTATCTGGGTCAGCAAATACAGGCAGTTTTTCAACAAGTTTTTGTTGCTCTTGTTTTAAAAGAGTTTGTAACTTAGTTTGATATTCTGCTTTTTGTTCTTGCTGTTCTTTTTCCAGTTCAGCTCGTAATCTATTTTGATGTTCACGTTCTTTTGTTAATCTAGCTTGTACTTTTACATATTCTGTTGGATCTTCTTCATAGAGTTTTTCCAAATCAGATTCAGACATACTAGGTTTATCAAAATTGCTAACAACTTCTTCAAGTCGTTTAACGTATTCGGATTTTTTTTGATTAGCCACGTTCATTTCATCTAAGATCTTTTGACGTTCTACTTCAAGAGTTTTACGTTCTTCACTTAACTTAGATGTTTTTTGTCGGTAATCAGAATCTTTAGCGTAACCACTTTGTAATTCATCTAAAGTAACTTTAATTGTCTCGCCATTGACTTTGACTTCATAAAGTTGCTCGTCAGTTTCCGTTGTGGTGTCTTCCGATGCTAATTCCAAATCGTCAGGGGTTAATTCCTGCTCTTCACTTTCAACTTTAGTAGGTTGTTCTACTTTCGTCTCTTGTGGTTCGTCCTCATTCCTTGTATCTGTGGCAATATCTTCTTGCGAAGTATTTAAAAGGTTGATGATTTCGTTTTCTGCTGTGTGCTGTGATAGCTCAACAGATTCCTTTACAGGTTGATCTGCCATTTTATCTCCTTAATTTTATATAAAATTATTGATGAATGTCAGAAAGTTTTTTATTCGCCAATTTTCCTGTGTCCATCACAGAAGTAATTTCGTTGATAATCGTTTCTAACATTTTACGCATGAGAAATATTTTTTCTCTTGCTTCGGTATCTCGAAGAGGAGATGCTAACCATTCTTGGTTTAATCTATCTTCGATCTTTTTTACTGCATCAGTAAAAATTTCGTCTTCTAGTATTCTCTTTGCTTGATTTCCTAGATGAATTTCTTTTGACATATTTTATACTCCTGAACTATCATCAGTATAATCATCTGCGTCTCCGTAACTTGTATTTCCTCGATAAAGATTACTGCTACTTGAATATGGAACATATACATTATTCTGTTGATTATCTGATTGTGACATTCCATCATTACCACCTGTATTATATTTAGGTTCGTAATCTTTCTTTTTATTAATTTCTTTTTTAGGTTTATTATCAGTTTTTATTGTATTAATTGCTGTAATAATTTCATTACCTTGATCTTGTGTAAAGTCTCCACGTTTGATTAATGCTTTAATTGTATCTTTGTATTTATCTGTTAAGAATTTATCAGGAACAGTAGAAACATTTCCTGTAGCTGCTGCTGCCATAATAGTATCAACTGCATCTTGCAAAGAACCATGAGCTACAGTTTGACCATAACCAGTCATAAACTTACCTGTACTTGGTTCATAATAACCACCAGATTGTGTATGATACACAACATCACTTTGTTGACCATGAGGAGAGTATTGATTAACTAAAGAGTTTACAAATTTCGCTGTTCCAGGTATTTTTATTTTTGACGAACCAATAATGTTTGGATTTATTTGATTAATAGTATTGTTATAAAAATCAGCTTTTTGTTTCATCATTTGATAACGTCTTGAAAAATTAGCTAACCCTACTTCTCCTGGACCACCTTGTGAATACATTCCTTTTTTTGTTAAAGCATTAATGTAATTATTATATTGTCTATCGTTTAGCATTTGCATTGGTGCTTCAAACATTTTAGCACCAAGAGCCATCATAGGAGAAGCAAAGTTCATACCTTGTCCTGCTACTTGTGGACCAACAACACGCATATTTTCATCTATATAACCTTTGCTTTGACCAAATTTTATTATCTCTTCTTCACTCATTTGTGACAAAGGAACACTAGCAAGATTTAATGTTTCAGTATTAAATTTATCATCTGCACGAATATCTCCGTATCGTGTTGAAATAACTTCATTGTTTGTATTATTCGTATCGGATTGATTGTTATAATCAATTGTAACTTCCGTATCTTCTTGATCGTTACTAGGAGTTGACCCACCTACTTGTGGAACAACTTCATATTGTGCAAAATTTTGTTGTGGATTTGGTTTTGCTTTGTATGGAAATTGATTGAAGGTAGCAAAATTAGGGTCTAGGTTAGCAATTTGTGCTTCATTTAAACCACTTGCTAATAACGTATTGTAATTAGGTAAAGTATAATTATAATTATACAAACCCATTCCACCTGGTTGTATTCCTAATAAGTTTGCTATCTGTTCATTAGCCATTCATTTGTCCATTTGTTTTAATTAAATCTACTTCTATTTCAGCAGCCTTACGTAATTTTTCTGAATTAATTTTTTCTGCTTCAATTTTTAATTTTGTTTCCAATTCTAAAATTTTCTTTTGCATATCAAAAATCATTTCTTCACGCTTTTGTTCTAGCGTTGCCATTGTTTTTTGTTTTTCTACTTCCAACTCTGCCATAGCAGCTTGAATAACTGGATTAGGCTGTGGAGGTTGTGGAGGTGGTGCTGTTGTAGGGTCTAAGAAGAAAGGTTCTGCCGATTTAAACCCTGCATTGACAACTAACTTTTCTAATGTGTTGTATATGTTTTGTTCGTTTACTAAACGTCCAAAGCCACCATTCTTTACAAGCATTTGTTGTATGTTTAAAATTTGTGATAATAAATTTACACGTTGATCTGTATTACCTGTACCTAAACCAACTTGTATAGATACGTCCATTTCTTTATCGGCCCAATCGGAAGGGTTCATTTCTACAAACTGATTGCGTAAACGAATTATACGTGGTTGATCTTGATACTTTGTTGCCAATTGCATAATGCAACGGAACAAATCTTTCACACCTGTCTCTGCAAAAATACGAGCAATAAGTTCTATTCGCTGTGTTGCTGCATTAACTAACGCATTAACACTTGTTGCTGTTGTGTGTGATTTTTGTATTGTATTAGGGTCTGCTCCCATTTGTGAACGAGAAATACCTGTTCTTGCTTCTTTAAGTTGGTCTATTTTTTCTAACATTGCTAGACCTTCATTTAAAAATGATGGCGTAGCTAATGGGGTTACTGCACCTGGTCCTTTAGTTCTAACAATACCACCAGGGCGTGAAGTAATAAGATCATCTAATTGTACTTGCCCATCAATAACTAAATGTCTTGCATTGTTTTGCAAGTACATGTTGTCCATTGTTTGACGTAGGACAGTTGACTTCATTAATTGTAAATCCATTACTAAATCTGCAACACTCATTCCGTAGAAAAGATGTGGCATAGGAATAGGTGTTACCATAGAGAAAGGTATGTAATCTATTTCTTCGTTATCTAAGATAACAGACTCGTTGGCCCCCATTGTAATTTTTCTTAATGTTGGCTTTCCTTTTTTATCGTAATCAATTTTTGTATAACATTCTATAATTTCAACAAAGTCTGTAGTCTTATCAATGCTTTGATATTCTGTATCAGGCGACTCTGTTTGATAAAGTTCTCTTTCTGTATGCTCTTCATTATACATACCATTATTATAACTAGGAAGTTTATCTACGAGCTTTTTATCAAAACCCATTTCAATAACTTCTGCTCTTGTTTTAATAACTCGCTGTGCAAGAAATTGTGCATCAGTTAAACTTTTTGCATTTTTAGAACAAAACATTTCTTCTGGCGCTACATTCTCTACACAAATACGACCTTCTTTTTTTGTTCGTGTTATTTTTACATTATGTAAAATTTCAATATTATTATCTATAACATCGTGTTCATCTACTGTAACTGTCTCATCAATTAATAATGAATTATATTCTACGTCTGTTAAATTAGCGTATTCTTCTGTTGTATTTTTTTCTATCTCTTTATAGTAGTGTTTTACAAAACCATTTTTTTGCAACAATGCGTCTTTGAACATTGTATATAAAATCATAAAGCCTGGATTGTCTTTCATAAAAATATAATTGACATAATCCGTACATTGTTCGGCCATTTGTTGATCTTCAGGACCTTGTGGGTCAAATTTTACAATTTGTTCTCCTGCTGTGAAAATACGAAGCAAGGAAGGAAGAATATTTTCAACAACTTCCAACACATCTTGCGTTACTACCTGGGAACGACCTTCAATTTCGTTACCATAAGGTTTTCCTAAATAATATTTAAAAGCAGTTCTACGTTCTGAACCAATAGTTCCTTCATAAAACCCTATAGAATTTTCTAATTGTTGCCCTAATAAAGATAGCAACTCTGAATTTCGCATTTTAGCCATTTAATCTTCCCATTTTATTTGCAATGGCCCATCATCTGCGCCTGTAATTTGTTGTTGTGTCTTATCGCCATACACTTTTGGCACTAATTTTGATGCTGTCCAATGTGTATCGTGCATTAACAACTTTAATACATGAGCTTCTTCTAATCCAACTTTGCCTTTACCTTGTTTTGCACGTTCTAATGTCTCTAAGGCTTTAGCTCTGTTGTCTCCAAGCATATATTCGATACCTTCTTGTTTACTTCTATTGTACTCTTCTTGAAATCCTTCTTTTTTTCTAAGCCATGTACGTATAGTTTCCCAATCAGGCATATCTTTGTCTCGGCATATTGAACGAATAGACTCGCCATTAGCTAATCTATCGCAAATATCCTTAACCATTTGCTTACTATATTTTGTTGGCATTACCATTATACTATTCCCATATTTCCATAATTAATTTTACTTTTAAAATCTGTTGTTTCATTCATTCCAACTGCCAAATATCGTAACGCATCACAGGCATGTGATGCCCACGAATGTTTTGGTTTATTTAACAGTTGTCCTGTTCTATCGTTTCTTTCCCATTGGTACTGACGCAATGCTTCAATACCTTGTTTACATTTATCTCTATCAAACCACATACGAGAAAAAATCATACGTGTTGCATTAATGCCATCTTCTATTGAGAGCTTTGGAACAATAGTAAAAAACAATCCTAAATTATTTGCAATCTCGTATCGTGACTTACCACTAGAGAGTTCACGTTGTCGTAAATCATGTGGTCCGTAATGATTTGCATATTGATAATCTTTATTCGCTAATACTTTGACGTAATGATCTAACCCCATTGAGGTATTTTCATAATAATCTATCAGATGTATTCTATTGCCCACACGTTGGAAGAACCATATTGCTGTGGAGTCTCCAACACCCAAATCCCAAACAGTATCTACTTTGTAATTTTCATCGTAATCTATTTGTGTGATACGACCTTCGTCTTGTGCTTTTGTTAAAGATCTAGTGTAGATACCTCCCAAAACACCTGCATCAAAAGACACTTCAAATTCTTGTTCAAATTGTTCTTCACTCATCATCTTACGAGCAGCTTCTAATTCGTCTTTATCTATAATTCCTGTTTCACTTGCTTTAAACACAGCCGAATACCATTCATCAGGATTGTTAACAGCATTGTCATACAAATCGAAAAATGCGTTATGACCTGCAGGAGTACCTATGGCTATAAGCCACCCTTTCCTATCCGATAAGGCAGGACGTAATACTGTCCATATATCAGGGGGCATCATTGCAATTTCATCTACAACTATTCCGTCAAATCGTTGTCCACGAAGATTGTCGTAAGAGTCAGCACCAAACATTTGTATTGTTCTGTTACCTGGTAAGGTAACACGAAGCTCGGTGGTGTGGTATTGCACACCTGGAATTTTTTCGGTGTAGTCTATGCAGTATTGCCACGCTGCTTGTTTTGCCATTCGGTACGTAGGGGCGATATATCCATACTTAGGACTTGGTAATGTATTCAGCATACATTTTTTTAATATCTCATTTAGGACTAAGCATGTCTTACCAAACCTACGATGTGCGACTAGCACATTCCATCGCTTTAAGTTCTTATGAACAGTAAGTTGATGTTTACGTGGTTTATACGGAATTATTATTTTTGGCATTATCAAGGTGTCGATACATTGCATCTACATCGTCAGATTTAACTACTCCTTGGCCAGACTCATTATGAACAGGAGTTGGTTTATTTATATCTTCAACCAAAGCCTTAAATTCGTCCATAAATGAATCAGTTTTTTTCTTTTTAGTTTTTTTAGTCATAAGTACCTTCGTTCCTCTTTTGTTCCCCTTTGGTCAAATATAAGCCGATAAGGGCTATATAAGGGGTGGGTCTTGAATGTGTGTGGGTCCCCTACATTATGGGTAAGGTCTGTGGGGGTGGCCCTATTGCTACCATATGCTACGTACACCTAGTTACGAACTAGGTTAGCGTGGTTACATATGTGGCAGTTTTATTATGTTTTTTGTTGTTGTTTGTGCTTGTGTGATACTTTTTGCGATACTTTTGCAGTACAATTACGCCCTATATAGGCTCTGTACGAGTTTCAGGGCATAAGAACAGTAAACCCACCTATCTTGACTATTTACTTACCTTTTTTATCTGTACTTTTATCTAATTGATCTAATGCCATACGTACCAACTGTTCAATTGCAGTAGATTGTGAACCTATTCTATTATTAAAGCGATAGTTTTCTATTCTATCTTTGTTCTTATCATCAGTATTGAATTGTAAACGATGAGGTTTTGATTGTGGCTTATTCATTCTGATCGTCTTTAAACTTTATTACTCACTTACGCAATTATTAATTGACATTACTTACTTACTCAATTACTGACTTACTAACATATTAAACAAGGGAGAAAATATGGATAAAGTAAGAAAAATAAAAATAGACTTGTTTAGATCAGATAAGCACAAAGAATTATTTGAACTATTGAAACCTAATTTAAACGATAAAGAGCAGCACGAAGCAGTTAGTCGATTAATGTTTATGACTTCTAAAGAAGTGCTTTCAGTAATGAGTAAACTTAGAGGGTTAAATGGACCTTTATATTTTTAACTTATTAATTGGCGCTTTAGTATTTAGCATAACTGGGCTTGGATTTGTGAGCCTAGTTATGTTTTTAATCTATTACTTTGAGGGAGATAAATAATGAATTTTAATAATCTTGAAAAATACGAAGTTTGGAAGGACGAAGTTGATTATTGGTTGACTAAAATCCCAGTAGATCAATTTAATGCAGTTGTTAGATCATTAAAACTAATTAGTGCAAAAAGAATAAATGAAAATGATCTTAAAAAATTAAATATAAAAAAAAGGAGATAAATAATGATAAAGAATACTGATTACACTTCTTTTTTAAAAACCATTGAACAAAACACAGACAAAAATTGTCATAGTGAAAATGCTGTCTTGATAGCTGTAAACTTTGGTAGAGAATTACAAAAGAAACAAGCAATAGAAATTATGAGAGAGCATGAAAGTCAAGGTCATATGCCTTACTACATGGGACTAGCGAGAGATTATCTTGTTAAAGATATTTTACATAACATGGTTAATAAAAGATTAGCCAAACAAATTAACAGTAGATTGTAAGGGAGGTTAAATGAGTTGGGAAATTATTGATAGTCGAGATTTGTTAGAAGAATTAAAAACTTTAGACAAAGAATATGACGAAGATAGAATAAAAGAAATAAATAACCTCATTGAAGAAGTTGGAGAAGAAGATTTTGAAATGGGAATTGCATTTATTCACAAAAGTTATTGGATAGAGTATTGTGAAGACTTTGCTTATGATTGTGGTTATTTAGATCGTCAAGATGATAATAACCCTTTACACTTTCACATAGATTGGAAAGATTGGGCAGAGTCAATGGCTATGGATTATAGCATGATAGACTTTGATAATTCAGAATATTATTGGAGGGCATAATGAGTAGTTATTCTTACAGAGATATTCTTGAAGATGGGATTGAAGTTTGCGCCAGTTGTGGAAGTGCAAACATAGAAAATAATCAGATTAAACATACAAAGAGTAAACCATCTGAATATTGTTATGATTGTGATTATGCAGAAGGTACTTCAATTTGTATGCCTGATAATACTATTTTTTATGCAGAAGCAGAAGTTACTTTAATGAAAATTAAGAGAGGTAAATAATGACTACTAAAAATAAATTAACTGAAGCATTAGATGAAGTTGTATCTCATCATATAGATATAATAACTGACTCAGATTGGTTTAAAGATCTTGTTAAAGAAAAAGTTAAAGAAATAATTAAAAATTGTGAAGGTAAATAATGATTGAAGTACACCCCCAACATGAATTGATAAAAGATATTAACTATCTGTGTTTAGAGATAGATAACAATAACCGAGTGTCTTCTAGTGTGCTTAGTCGAGTATTACTAGAAATGATAGAAATAATAACAAGGAACGAAAAGAAAATTAGGTCCCTACAATCACAATTAAACAATTTAAAAAAGGAAAGTGATAATGAGTAAAAAAGAAATATTTAGATTAAATGAAATTGTAGGTTCTTTGATGATTAGCCAATTTAAAGGTAATCAAGAAGAATATAGAAAAGTAATTAACACAATATTTAAAGAATTTTTTAAATTAAGTTTAAAAGATTTTAAAAAATATTATTAATGTATTGTTTCATTTATTATTGGCAGCGAATTATCATATTCGTTGCCTAAGTAAAGATCAGCAAATCTTGCAATGTCTTCCCTACTCTCAAATCCTGATATAGTCATAACTAAAGATAACCCCCCAGAATATTTTATTTCTTTTGCTTGGAGAACTAATTCGTCAGTTAGTCTGTAATCTCTTTGCAATAGATTTTCTGGTTTTAATGTTTTCTTTTTTAAGTTTTTCATACAAATTAATAATTTCAATTGGATTGCTACGCGCTAAAAAACAAACTTCGTAGAAATCAGGACTTCCAATATATTTTTGTGCGTCTTCAATAAAATTTTTTTTTACTTTTTCTGTTTGGTCTAAAATACCCAAAGCGTCACACAAAGCTCTATGAAGTGTGGCTCTGTATAAATAAATTAATCTATCTAAGGGTGTTTGTTCTACTAATTCTTTGAGATCGTACATATCCGATATTGTGTCAAAACACTTCTATCGGTTGTTAGAATAATATATTTTATCAAATCTATCGCAATAAGAACAAAACTAGAACATTATTTTTTTCTTTTAGGGTTCCAAAAATCATCTAAATCTTGCAAACCTTCTTGTAATCTACTTAAATTTACAACTTTTTCATCATCAAGTATAACTCTTCTCACTTCTTTTGCATTGTTTCGACAAGATTGTAGAGCTTTTAAGTATAAATCTTTAAAATGTAGGTATAACATTCTGTTATCGTGATGGCCCATAGAATTAACAATGTCATTAATTGTGCTTGTAATGTTAGGATTGCCTTGTCCAATGGAATGAAACACAGCTAATTTTTGACCTGCTGCAAACAAAACCAAGTTTTTATCCTTGTTCCAAGGGCATAGTTGCTCTTTTTGATACAATCTATCTAGTTCTGATTTATATAATTTTTGTAAAACTCTTGGACCTTTACCAATTGGTTCAAGTTTCATTAAACAATTGTCAGCAAGTCTTTCAAGCAAACCTTTATCTAATTCTCTTAATTTGGCTGCGCCATAATCAACTTGCGTGTGTTTTTTCAAATTTTTTTCCCTTTTTTATCGTAGCAAACAAGATCTTTTGCAAAACCCATGTCATAAATAAATTGATGTTTGCCATCTATAAACCCATTGTATTTGTGATCTTTACCTAAGTCGTTTAAACTTCTGATTTGCTGTTCCCCAAGCTGTATGTCTTCGTCAATTCTATCTCCATTTAACCAGGAGGAAAAGTGAGGGTAAAATTTAGGGTCATTAACAGTTGATAATAAAAAATTATAGTTTTCAACTACTCTAGTTTTATCGTCTTCATTTAATTTATTGTATGAAACAAATGCTTTCTTTTTACTTCCTACTCTTACAGTTAATTCTTTCCATACCTTTTCAAATTCGTCACTATATTTATTTTTATTAAGTATAGGTGTAAGTATAAGTGCTTTGTCTTTGCTTTCGTTTAGCTTTCCATTAGCTTTAGGTCTCCCTCCTAGTTTACCATTTTCTGATTTAACAAAATGATTTTTACTTACTCTTAACCACTCCTCAACTTGGGCCTTTTGCTCAAAACAATTTGATATTTCGTTGTATGAAAAAAATTTAATTAATATTTTATCAACTTTTTTTTGTGTCTCTCTGTCATATGCTTTGCATATTTCATAAACCTCTTCCATGTCTCTTGTGAGCTGCGCTTTATTTTCCCAAGCAAATAAAAGTAATCGCCAATAAATACCAAGATCTTCATTTTTTAAATGTACTGTATTAGCAACAAAATCATTTACCCTTACAGGCATAGAAAAAATTTTTTCTGTCATAGGTCCACCAAAGGAACGTAAGCTCTAGCTTTGTAATCAGTAATTTGTAAATACCCTTTAAATTTTAAAACTCTTAACATGTTCCAAATAGAACCAGTTGAATTGTAATTTAAAAAATCTTGTAACTCTCTTACTGTTGGAGATATTTTATTTTCATTATACCTACGATATATTTCTTTATACATATGAAGTTGAACAGGTGTTAATGGTATTGGTTTCATATTTTATTAAGGGGGGTACAATTATTAAAACCCCCCTCATTCCGAAGAAGCACCAAAAAAAGTTTGACCTACTTAATTTGGAAGAGCCTTATTGCTCTAATACAAAAAATATTGATTTATAAAATTTTGTCAAGATATTATGACATTGTAAAGCTATATGGAGATTTGTTCGATTTTATAATCTTCGTCAAATAGGGTAGCTGTAGTTATTCGTGGATAAATAGCTGTAAATTCACAATCTTTTATCAAAGTTGTAATATCACTCCATTTACCATCTATTTTGCTTTGTTGTTTACTTTGCCACCATTGAAAAACGCAAGTGCCATCTTTGTTAAATTCTAAAACTTGACCATAATAAAACATATTATTTGCTTTTCTTTGAAGAAATACATCAACATTAATTAATCTTTCTTTTAATTCTTTATCATTAATCCAATTTTTATGATCAAAATCTATAAGAGAAAATGCAGGAATGTGATTACCCTCATATTCACCCCAAAAAAATGCTTTTTGTGTTGGTTTTAAATACGCATTATTTAAAAAATAAATAACTTCTATTGGTTCATCATAATTTCTAGGCACAAAATGAGATTTTGTATAATCAAACTTTTCAATAATTTCTGCTTTGACAATATTATCACTGATAATTTGATTTATTTTAACTTCTAAAACTCTAGCTAATTCTTGAAGCTGTGAAAACTTTACATCGGAACCTTTTAAAATTGATGCAATAGTTTGATGAGACATTGAACCATAACCCATAGGTTCATCAGCAGTAATTACAGATAATGTTCTTCCAGATGGGTGATGTCCTTTTTCTTTAACTAAACTATTTAATCTAGTTAAATATTTTTTTTGATCTAAAAGTTTCATTTGCATAATTTTTTAACCTTTTTATAATTTTTTATCAATATTTATTAATTATTGTAAATAAATGTAAAACTTTACAATTGCAACTAATATTTGACAAACATATAAAAATCTTTACAAAGTAAAATTATGAACAAAATTTGTATAAAAACTAACAAAAAAAATACGCAAATTAAGTTCATGTTGTCTTCAACAAGGACTTCTAAAAACTATGGGGGCCTATTGGCCCCCTTTGATGTCATATTTTCTCCTATAAAAAAAAGGCAGAGGTCACATGTTTAAGACAGTTTTATTAATAGGAAGTGGAGTTTTCCTTTGTTTGTTTCTTCGCTTCCTATTTCGAAAAAAGAAAAGGTTAGAAGATGTCGGTAGTGAAAAATATATTGCGTTGGCTCTTTCCAACACAGACGAAATCCACAATTTTGAACACAGAAGAAGACCATGAATATTATGAACGATACATTGACCACCAAATGCAAGAATACATTGATGAAGAAAAAATGCTGCGTTGGGAAGGGGAACAAGTTCCTCTACGTTTATTTTTAAAAGATAAGGAAAAAAATGAAACTGATTAACATTGGCAGTAACAAAGACGAACAACTGAATAAACAAATGTATAAAGAATTAAAAAATGAAATTTCAGAATTAAGAGAACGATACAGACAATTAGAAGAATTAGTTAAAAATAATCCTGATAAAAAAGTTAACAAGTTAATGAAAAAGTTAAAAGGCGAATAATGCCAACAGGAGATTATAAATTACAAAATGGTCAAGCTGTTCCTGGCACTACAACTATTATGGGTGCATTTAAAGATAGTGGTGGTTTGGTTCATTGGGCTTGGCAAGAAGGTAAAGCAGGTAGAGATTATCGTAAAACAAGAGATAAAGCTGCTGAACGTGGCACAAACATACATGATCTAGCTGAATGTCACATTTTAGGAAAACTTTATGAACTACCTAAAGATGAAATTGTTTTACGTGCATTTAATAAATTTAAAGAATGGTGGGAGAAAAACGATTTTGAAGTTGTTTGGACAGAAAAACAAATGGTTTCTGAAAAGTATGAGTATGGAGGTTGCCCAGATCTATATGTACGTCAGAAAACAAATGGTAAATGTTGGCTAATAGATTTTAAAACTGGAAAAAGAATTTACCCAGATACAATAATTCAAATGGGAGCATATAAAAATCTCATTGAAGAAAATTTACATGAACGAGTATTACACTCTGCAATTGTAAGACTTCCGAAGACTAATGATGATGTTGATTTTAAATTTTACACGGAAAAAGATTTAAAGTTAGGATTTAAACAATTCAAATTGTTTCGCCAAGCGTGGAGTAATAAATTTGAAATAGAAAAAATATTTAAGGAGACAGAATGAATGATTACGCACCCTTAACAGGTACAGTTAAAGAAAAATACCAAACAGGAAAAGGTAAACATGGTCTTATTATAGATTGTGATAACCCTAGTTTTAAATATCCAATTAAAGGATATGATGGAACTTTTGGAGCTACGTTAGGTTTAAATGTTTTTCAAGTTGGCGATAAGGTAGAATTTAAGTTTGAAAAAACTGATTATGGAACAACTATTACACAATGCACAATACAAGGTGGACATGGTTCCCAAGAAGATACAAGTTTTGATCATGGCGCTAATGTAGAAAACAGAGTTGATGAAGTAAGAACTGTATCAGGAAACAAATATAAAGATTATCTTTTAGAAATTTCCCAAGCAATGTTAGCGATTGATGAAATTAATAACTTAAAAGATTTAGACCAAGAAAACAAAAGAGCCATAGCTATTAGTGCTGTGATCAATGAAATGCGTAATGGACGATGAAGAGTTGTCTATGCACCTTTACAATATTTGTAAAGAAATGAAGTATTCGTGGCCAAGTATGAAAAAGGATATTGATGAAACAATCAAGAAAGATAGAGAAATATCGCAACTACATTCGAAGTCAAGAGTGCTGCATGTGTCAATCCCCACCTCGTTCACAAGCACATCACATAACCTTACAAGAGAAATACATAAACAAGAGGGGCATGGGACAGAAAGTAAAAGACCAATCGAATTTGATACCTTTATGTCAAAAGTGCCACCTTTTCGAACTGCACCGAGTTGGAGAGAAGAAGTATTGGAAAATGAAAAATCAAAACCCACACGAAATAGCGAAGTATTATTGGATAGAATATGAAAATTTATACGCAAAGAATTAGTCAAGCATTAGCAGAACAAATATCGCAAACATATTATGGCAATGTTGTTACGAGCAAAGTCAAAGAAGATATAATTATTTGCAGAACGTATAGTGCTGAAACTTTAGAAAAAGCAACAGAAGAAGTATTTAGTAAAACGAGTTATGAAAAAATAGTTCGTCTTTTGTATGACTCTGATACTGAATTTGGCCCTGTAACAGAATGGTTTAACAAAGATAAACCAGAATTAGAAGGAAATGAATTTAAGGTAGAAAATGAAAACAAAACCAGTTAAAAAATTGTGGCAAGGCAAGTATGTGTCTGTAAGAGATTATGAAATACGATCTGCTATTAGACAAGGTGGCTTGAAAATAATTCATAAAGGCAAGTCAATGGAATTAAATACAGATGAATTAAGCCATTTAAAGCCATCAGGACAGCCTATACAATCACAATTTAAAGGAACATACCAATTAGTTAATATTACCTGGAAACCATTAACAGAGGACATAAATCAAAGGAATTTATATGAATAGAGCATTAATGACAGCAACCCAAGTATGCCAAGAATTAAATATTTCACGCCCAACCTTGTATAAGAGAGTAAATGAGGGTATTATTAAGTGCGTAAGATATGGAAGAGATTATAGGTTTAATTCTAACCATATTGAAGATTTGAAAGAAGGAGTATCATGGGATTATTCAAGCTCGAAAAGAGGTCGCCCTATTGGCAAATGCAAGTCAGAGTCAATGGTTCCCTCATTAAAGAAAGTTCTGGGACACAAAGTAAAATAAAAGCAAAACAAATATTTGAAAAATGGGCAGCAGAACAAAGGAAACAAAACCCAAAAAAAATACAAAAATTAAAATGCAAACCAGAAACATTGTTTGCAGAGTATGGGTTAATACAAAAATCTAAATGGAGAAAACATCAAAATCCAAAAAAGAGTCAACAAGATTTTGAATGTAATGTTAGATTGTGGTTAGAAATATTAGATAAAAATATACCTTTAGATAATGTTAATCTAACAAGTAAAATCAATGATCATAAAATAAAAAGAAAAGATCATAAAATCAAAAATACAAACAGAGTTGGTGTTAAAGATAAATCTATAAATAATGAGATAGATTTTTTAAGAGCTGCATTTAAGCATTGTTTGTTAATAGATAAGTATGAGCTGTGTAAGGAACCTATATGGTCAAAATTAAAATATAAAATTCCTGAAAGCGATGAAGATAAATCTATATCAGAAAATGATTGGGGTGCTATATTTCATTTTGCAAAGCCACACGTTAAAAATCAAATGTGGTTTAGGCAAATTGAAGGATTAAGAAAATTTAATGGAACGTCACTCACTACTGAAATGATAGATTGGGATAAGATGGAAATTAATGTAGTGCAAAAAGGAGATAGAAAACATGTTGTCCCTATTACAGATGAAATTGAAAATCTATTAAAAGGAAACAAACTGTATGATACAGAAACAGATAAAGACCATAAAGCTAGATTAAAATGTTTAAATCTAAATAAACCTGGTCCTGTTTTTTTATATAAAGGCAAACCCTTTAAAGATATGCGTAGAGCATATAGGACAGCTCAAAAAGATGCAGGATTAACCAAAACCTATACGCAACATCAAACAAGACATACAGCAGGAGATTGGATTGGTAATTCAAGCGACTCTATGAAATTTTTTGGTCATACAAATATCAAAACGACTAGAAAGTATGAAAGATCAACAGACCTTAGAGTAAGAAGAGAGAGTGCAAAAAAAATTGGCGAAAAAGTATTGCAAATAGTATTGCATAATCAAAAGGGAAAAAATAAAGCCTTAAAAAATGGCTGAATTAGTGGTCGGGGAGAAAGGATTCGAACCTTCGACCCCCTGGTCCCAAACCTTGTGTACACTATTTTTACAAATAAAAAAAGACCCCAGAAGTGTTTAGTTTCTGGGGTTTTCTTATGTGTAACGGCTTGTTACAAATTTATATTTTATTAATATTTATCAATATTTATCAAAAAAAAGTATTGCACAAAGTATAGCACACTACCCTAATTTCATTTCTTGTTTCATTGTACTATTCTCTTGTATCAATAACTGACACTTTAATCGTAATCCTTCGTACTCGGCATAGTTAATCTCTGTATCTTTTTCTGCATTGTCTAAAAGATTATCTATATCTTCGTACTCTTTATCATTACGAGCTTTCATCTTTGCGTCTTCAACAGTACATTTTTCTTGCTGTTTATAATGTAAATATAATCTAGCTTCTATTCTCTTCTTTTGCCTTTCAAGGCTATCATATGCAGCTTTTGACTCTCCATATGCTTTTCTTGTCCTGGTTAATTCTGATGAGATAAAATCTTTATCAAATCGTAGAGGGTTCCATTGGTTCATCTATATCCTTAATTTCTTGAATGACACCCTTCGGAATAACTTGCGACCTACCAAATAAATCATCTTGATTGTAAGAGTCTTTATCGGCAGAAATAATTACGTAGTCTTGATTTTCTAATATAAGATAACCTATACTATCAATGCTGCATGGTTTAGATCTTAATAAGTCTTCTTTTGATTGCCATGTACCATCTGAAACTTCATTAGTATCTAACCATACAACTTTGACTATTCTCACTATGTAACCTTTTTCTTTTTCTTCTTTTTCTTCTTTTTCTTTTTCCAATTTCTTTTCATGGCTGCATAAGACTCATCAGAAATTGTCGATTTAGATTTACTACGAGATATACCAAGACGTTTTCGTCTATTAATGTTTTCTACTAATGACATTATTTACTCTTTTTTTTCTTTTTCTTTTTCTTCTTTTTCTTTTTTGGTGGTCTTCCTTTTTGACTTCCGTAAGTCCCTGGTCCCATTGGCATTTTGTTTTCTCCTTATTTTTAATGGTTCAGACCAATTGCCGATTACAAAAGGTCCTTCTAAAACTTCAACAATTTTTTCTAATTCTACTACCACTTACATTTATTGGCCCAATACGCTGCCGACATTTTTCCTTTAGCAATATTCTTTCCATGTCTTGCTTTAAATGACTTAGCTCTTTTGGTCATGGTTCTATCGCCTGTCACACCTTTTTGACCAAAGCGAATAAGTTTTATATTACTACCCTCCTTGGCCAAAACTGCGTGTGATTTAGAGGGGTGGTTTGGAGTTCGTTTACATTTGTTATAACCACTAAACGTCATTCCTCTATATTTTATTGACATTTAATTAAATAACTCCAACAACAAAAAGAACGATTAAAACTACTATTCCTGTTTTTGCCCAATCTGAAATTGACCATTCTGACCAGGATTTTAAATGTTCCCATAAGTCTTGTAATAATTTCATATTACCTCCTATTTTTTACCCATAAATTGTTTAGCTCCACGTAATCCAAAAACACTTGCTATCATTGCGCTAACAGCAGCCTTGTACCACGTAGGGCATTTATCAAGGGCTTCGAAACCTCTTGAAACTATTTCTTCACAACCAGGTATAAAAGCTAAAATTAAAGGAATAGAGAACAGCATAGTAAGCCATTCATCTTTAAAACTATCTTTACCACCTTTGATTGCTTCGATGTCATATTGTATTTCTCCATTAATTTGTTTTTCCATTAATGAAGTTTGAGCTTTTATTTCTGTTAATTTTTGTACTGACTTAGCTTTCTTAGTTTCTACATATCCACCAACTGCATCTTTAACAATACTAGCAACAGGTCCTAAAAGTAAATTTAACATATATTACCACCAACTTGTTCATAATAAATAATTAAACTACCAAGCTCGATTAAAACTAAAGAAGTTAATAAAACTGTTATAATAATTTTCACTTATGTTTCTCCACGACTTTTATTAAAGCATCACATCTTCCAGGGGTTTGTTCTGCCCAAAGGGAATTTTTCATTTCCATACATGCAACAGAATATTCTTTCTTTTCTAATGCTGCTCTAAAATTTTTAAACTTAAATAATCTACTGCCAAGTTGAAAAGCCATTTCAATACATACACCAAAAATATCTGCATGATGTTTGTCTGGGTCATATAAAAATGTTTTAGCTAAATCAAATGCGTCATTAAAATCTTTATTAAAAACTTGGATTGCTTCTTCTTCGCTGTATTCAATCCCATCTTCGTATGGATCTCCTGCATCACATAGATGGCCCCAAAATATTGTTCTATTTCCTAAATGATCTCGATATACTTTATTACGATACCCTTCATTTTCACGTATTCTATTTTTTATTTCCTCAATCAATCTGTTCCTCCAAGTTTTTCTTGTTCCAATTCTTCTTCTTTTAAAATGTATTTGAACTTTTCTAAGTAGATAATTGCATCTGAAAGCTCTTGTTGAGCTTCGTCTATCCAGGCTATTGTAGGTTTTTTTGACTCCAACATAGTGCAGCCAAATTTTTTTATTCCTATTTCAGATCTTTTTGCAATACGATCAATGACACCTTGTACTAACTTGTCTTTTGTTTTCATATCTTGCCTATCCAACGATTACCCTTTTCTAAAACCATAGGTATTAAATTAGGTATTCCGTCTTCTATGTAGGCGCAACCAAGAATGGGTCTTCGGATATTTACTCTTGAATAAGCAAACGCTAAAGAATCTTTATCAATTAAACACCCAACTGACAATCCCCATTTAAGAGCTTCAGGAGAAGACCAATATTTAATTTGAAAGTCTGTGTGATAATGCCCTTGTATAAAATTCATACCAATAGACATAGATGATTTTAATGGGTCTTTATTCATATTATGAACAAAGTAATAACTTCCATGCTTATCATGTAAGATAAGTTTATCGTGCCATTTCCAATTCTTTTTATTTACGTCAAGAATATCTGCGTAATCTTTTATAATATAATCAGGTAGTCCATGATATTTTCTTTTACGAAACACCAGAGAACCATGATTAGAATGAAGTAAATCCATTTTAGGAAAAACCTTTTCTAATTTTTTTATATCGTCTCTTGCTTTCAGCAGCTCTTGTGTAGCATTATCAAGATCAGGGTCTTTGTCATGGAATGAAATCGCATGATAATCAACTTCGTCCCCTATGTTTATTACTTTGTCTGGCTTTAACCATGACTTGACAGCTTTTAAAAAAGGTAAACTGTCTTTATGTGCGTAGGGATAGTGAAGGTCCGAGATTATTAAAATCTTCATATATAGTCCTTTTTAGGGGGGTACTAATGGTCAAGGAAGGTCAGTTTTCTTCTTCTAGGTTTAAATATGAGCTTGTTTTTAATCCATTAATCGGAAAAAAGTATAGATTGCAGCTAAAATACTACCAATAAACAAAGCAACCTTTAATCCACCAATGCCCATGTTAGCATTGCGATTTAAGTCTCTTATTTGTTTTTGCATTATAGTTATATCCTCTCGAATATATTTAACGTCTGTTTTTAATTCTGCTACATCTTTTTCCCAATTAGACATTTGTATTACCTATGTTTGAGCCACATTGAAATATTACAGTTAATCGTCTTTCTTTTAAATCTGCATCAAGATAATTAGCTAAATTGTTTTTTGCTAAATTACATTCTATATTATCATTAAAGTTTAAAGGTACTTCACTTTTAAAACAAAGTGTTTGATCTAACTCTCCAACATTAAGCATACAAATCATCGCAAATATTTTAAACATAATACATTTCGTGTGTCA